>Ga0335398_10000129_pt1 | contig 113714 bp, 100 predicted proteins | sample BON03_FD_205742 | JGI IMG/M metagenome (GOLD analysis project Ga0335398, IMG submission 205742) | Freshwater microbial communities from Lake Bonney liftoff mats and glacier meltwater in Antarctica - BON-03 (spades assembly) (version 2) | ecosystem: Environmental > Aquatic > Freshwater > Ice >...
GATCGACGCTGGAACCCTCACGGCCTCGATTGAGAAAACTTACCGACTCATCGAAACTGCGGCAGCGTTGCGTTACTTTGGGGAGCAACACGCGCAAGGCAAGATTGTCATCACAGTAATAGTGTGACCGCGTCGGAAATTTTTGTGCCGTAGCGGCCATCTCGGGAACTCTGCTGATCGCGGCTGAACAAGACGATTGCAGGAGTGTAGATATGCCAAGATGCCCTCTAAGCCAGGCACCATAGAGGCTGCAATTTTGTCGAAAGATCCTTGGCCACGAGGGCATGACTATGAACTCCTCTGCGTAAGCTTGAACATGGACAACGACTGTGGTCGTCGATTAGTAGGTAGTTATTCGCGTCGACCACGGCCAGCGTATTTCTTGTCCCAGTCGCGCCATGATTTTTGCTCCTCGGTTATCAAACCGCGAGGGGTCCTTCGATGGTCGCAGGCCAAGCAGGCAGCGTCTGCGCCGCGGGACTAAGTCGTTTCTGGGCGCGGTCCCTATCCCGATGCCCCAGAGCGACCGCCCCCTGCAGTGCTTGCTAAAACATAGGAAGGATAGCCATCCGCTCTTCGTCGGATTGCCTGATGAACTCCATGAAGTCAGCATTGAATTCTTCAAGGGTCATCCCTGCAACTTGTTCAAAAGAACCCACCCAACCGAAAGTTTCAAGCCCCGGGTAGAACTCCTCCAACAGCACGTCGTCGCCTGCTTGGGACAGAAGATAGGCGATAGACCAGGCGCCTAAGTCATAGGCAATGGTGCAGGGGTCAGAGTATTCAATGAGCTCGATAAGCTCTCGGCCTTCGCACTCACCTCTGAACGCTTCGTCAATATAGGAGAGCTTGTCGAGCATGTTTCCGCGGAATTCATAGGGGTAATCGCCGGAGGGAACTATCGGCAACAAACCTTGGGATCTCAAATCCGCCCGCCCGTATTGACCCATATATTCAGCAGACCCTTCTACAAACCACACGGGCCCCATCAGCCCCTCTCGGAGGTCGTAATCCAGCGTGGAAATATGGGAGTGTTGAACACCATGCCAATATTCGTGAAGAACTACGGCGAGGTCGTCATCACCGGACATGCCCATCATGCCCGCAAGTCCAAAGGGATAGCTTTGAGTGAAACGGTGGAAGCCCCATTCGGGCTCCCCCGACCACGCCGCGTCGCCGCAAGACCTCGTTTGCTCAAAACATTCAGCTGAGGAAGCCTGATAGCTGATCATGGAATCTTGCTCTGAACTTGCTTCCCAGTCCATGCAGTCCCCATAATCCCCCTGAGCAAGCGAATCGCGTCGCGAGCAAAACTCCTCCACCAGCTCAAGCCCAGCGGCTTCGTCCAAGCCCATTACCCAGTACTCAATGGGCCACAACAGCCCCCAGTAGTCACCGGCGACGTTCAGAGTGATCTCCATTGCGTCTGCGATGTCTTCATCAACATCTGAAGATGCAAAGAGCTCAATCGCGGGCTCGCCATTGAAAACAGGCGAATCGTCAGAGTCAGAAGTCGCTGACAAGGGTTGACTAGCGCCCGTGTGCTCGGCACCACCTTCTGCGCCTTCGCCAATGACCAACTCTTCAGACCCCGAGCAAGCCACAAGAAAGAAAAGAGCAAGGGACAGCGCTGCTGACGAAAAAATCTTCCTAGAACGCATTTTTCCACGCTAGCAAAGGATCTTTACCCGACACCCTCGTGGTGGACCAACCTTCAACGAGGTCGCCCAGGGCTGGCCTCGTCGACGCCGTGCTGTCACACCTCCAGGCGATAAACCTTGCGCAGCGCTGATGTGACGTCCCACTGAGTTTCTTCACCGACACGCAGATTGAGAACAATGCCCGGCCGAAGAATCTGGGCGGTAGAGATTCCGTCGATAACTCTGGTGAGTACACCCTCACCCTTGATGATGACGCACATTTCATTGTGTTCGACATCGCGCATGACGCCGGGGGTCATTTCCCACACACCCCACGATGTTCCATCGGGCTGATCCCAAGAGACATCGCCCGTGCACGGATGACCCCCCATGACCTGGGATGTGTCTACCGGTGCCAAAGCAAGAGAGAGATCTGAGGCGTCACTCCATAGCGGGACAGCGGGGCTCATGAGTCAAACCCCATACCCAGGGAATCTAACGTGCGAAGAAACAGCCCCCGACGTCCCTCGCGATGGTCCGCTCTATCCAAAGCATGTTTGGTGAGCTGCACGGCCGGGTAACACAGCGGTTCCGGCGGGAATGGTGTCGGCATCTTTCGCACCATCTCCAACTCCGTCCGCCATGTCTGGAGACCCTCTAACTGGTCGAGCATCACCTCGCCAGCAAAGCGGGTGGCGGCAACGCCGAGACCTGTGAACCCCGCGGCATAGGCGACCCGGTTCTGGTGGGCGGTGGCAAAAAACGCACTAAACCGCGAACACGTGTCTATAGCGCCGGCCCAACGATGACTGAAGCTAATGCCCTCCAATTGGGGAAAGGTGGTGAAAAAGTGCGATGCAATTCGACGATAGCTCTCAGGGCGTTCCTCATAGCGTTCATGCACTCTCCCGCCATAGTGATAAATCGCATCGTAGCCACCGAAAAGAATCCGATCATCAGCCGTGATTCTGTAGTAGTGGAATTGGTTCGCGAGGTCAGCAATTCCCTCACGCCCGAGCCACCCCACACTGGCTTTTTGCTCAGAGGTGAGTGGTTCTGTCATGAGCACGTAGTCATACACCGGAACGGTATGAAGTCGGAAGCGCTTGAGTACCGACGGATAGGCGTTCGTCGCGAGTGACACCCGCTCGGCGACAACTTCTCCCGCGGAAAGATGCAAAGTTATGTTCGCGGGGCTCGCGTTAAGAGCCTTCACCGGCGAATGACTAAATACCTCCACGCCCGCTTCCAAGCAGGCACGGAGAAGCTCACGAGTAAGTTTCGCCGGGTGCACCATCGCGGTGTCTCTGGCAGAAAAGTTTCCTGCAAGATATGTCGGTGAGTTCACTCGTTGGCGGAGCGCATCCGCATCAAGGAATACTGCTCGTTCACCATCTGCTTCGTCTCGCAACCACGGAACCTGGTGCTCTTCGACGGCCACCGCAAGCGAACCTACCCGCCAAAAATCACAATCCCATTTGCCCTCAGAGACGGTCTTTTCGATTGCGTCGAGGTTGTCCAGGCCAGCGCCATCTAACTGATCGTATTCAGCGGGGTATCGGGTTTTCCCATTGGATTCACCGTGAGTCAGCGTGGATTCCACAAACCCTCCGTTGCGGCCAGAGGCAGCCCAGCCGGGGTCCTGTGCCTCTAGGACGACGACCCGCCACTCAGGGTGGCGAGCTTTAGCGAGGAAAGCCGTCCAGAGACCGGTATACCCGGCACCCACAATCGCCAGGTCACAACGGACCGTGCCGGTGAACGGTGGGGGGGTGTCAAAAAGTGGCGCATCCTCCACCCAGAAGGACTGGAGAATACTGCCTCGTAGTGACTGCTCAATGAGCGCGGCAGAAGGCGGCGTGCGCTCAAAACGTGTGGAATGCATGAGTTCTCCCTGACCTCTAAGCCTAGCCTGAGCCCAGGTAATGGACGATTGGGTACGCGCGTTTGGGAAGAAGTCGCCTCCGGCCATCGTCGCGACTATAAAGAGGTTTGCGCCGCGTTCGCCGACCAAGAAGGCGCATGCGGTGAAGAGCACCGCGAGGTTGTCAAGGCCACCACAGGTAGGAGACGGCTCTCGATAATTCCCGCACTAAGGTGCATCTCAGTTAGGTCTTGAGGAGAGAGCGTAGCTCCATGAGGGCCCGGTCCACATCGTGTTCGCTGTTGTACACATGCGGAGAGAATCGGAGAAAATCTTGCCTCTTGTGGGCGACAATATGGCGTTCTTTGAGGCCGTCAACGATCGTCCGAGGATCAAATCCCCCGACTCTGCAGGTGACAATAGACGTTCTCTCCGAGAGTGTCATTGGCGATACGACTTCCACATCGAGGTCGTTCAGCCCTTCGATGAGACGATCGGCTAGAGCAATATTGTGGTCGTAGATACGCGCGATGCCGATATCCGTGAGGTATTCGAGTGAATTCTCCAGCCCCTTAATACACCCGAAGGCCATCGTGCTGGATTCGAATCGTTTGGCTGTATCGGGGTATTCAAGTCGGTCGGGACTCAAGTCCCACATGTTGGTGTGACTTCGGAAACCGACAAACCCCGGGTCCAGCGTGTTCTGCAGATGTGGTGCAAGATACATAACCGCAGCGCCGAAGGGCCCGCACAGCCACTTGTACCCGCCGGCGACAATCGCATCGGCACCACTATCGGGGGCATCGATCGGAATGGCGCCGGCCGACTGTGTGGCGTCAACAATCAGGAGCGCGCCATGCGCGTGTGCCAGCTCCGCTAACGCCGCCAGGTCATACACCTGTCCGCCGGTGTATTCCACGTGGGAAATGGACACGATAGATGTGTTGCGGTCGATATTTTTTACTATCTCATCAAAGCTTGCGTAACCGTTATGGCCTCGAGCTAAGCGGATCTCGCAGCCGGTGTGGTGAGAGACGCGAGTGAACGGGTAGATGGTGCTGGGAAAGACGATATCGGTGCTCACAACATTTTCATGTTCTTTCGGCATGACCGCCCAGGCTAGGGAACTCAACAGTTCCGTACAGCTTGAGCCACCGGCAATATCCTCCGGACGGCAACCAAAAAGCTTGGCCCCCTCATCACGCAGGCCATCAAAAGCAGAGTCTTCGGCATGGTCATTGAAATTATTGCTGCCATTTAGCGCAACATCGGTCTGCCAATCCGTCATGGCCTTAGCCGCACTCATCGGCATGAGTGCCACATTGGCCGCATTCAGATATGACCATTCTTCTGTGAGGGGAAAGTCTCCCGGTTGCGTAATATTTTTCATCTACAGCCTCATTAATGTATGGCTATTGGTTCGTTGAGCCAGAACCGATGTCCCTAAAATTTAGTTCCTCGGTACCTTCGAGTTGATGCTGTAGCCCACGATAGCTCGCATGAGGCCACGCGTTATCGACAGTCACTTTTCTCCATGTCGCGCGAACACAGGCCTACTACCGCGATGACCAGCGCTGGGCCACCCCGCGCATACCCCGCTAGAGAAAAGCCAACGAGCCTTCGCACGCTTGACGCTTTCACCGAAGCTCCCTCTCAGCAGGGGAAAATTAGTCGGGAGAAACAGTTTCTCTTGCTCGGAGGCCGTGCGCGTCAGGATCTCGACGCACCGTCAGAATTCCTGCGGTCGCCACCATGCAGAAAATCGCAGCCGTAATCCACGCGATGAAGAAGGAACCCTGGCCGTCTCGAATGGCCCCGACGACGACCCAGGGCCACTGTGCTTGCCGACGGTCCTCTGGGGCTCCATCTGCTCTCGGCACCACAACACTCTTAGGACGCCGCTGCCTAGGCAAAAATCTCTGCGCAGTCGAGCCCGGGGCATGCTGCTTCCGAATAGTTATCCGGTCACGCTAATCAGCCGACACAAAAGAGGCTTGTGCGGTAAGACCTTCCGGCTCGCGGCGATGGAGCGAAACGCTCGCTCCGCTGGCTTCGGCCAGGTGCAAAACAACAGCTAACCCTAATCCAGTGCCTTCATAACCCGAGGACCCTCGCCAAAATCGATCGAAGGCGCGCCCGCGTTCAGCGTCACTCATGCCGGGGCCCTCATCACTGACACTGAGTTCGACCCGGTCTCCCACTCTGCCCAATCGCACTTCGATTTCTCCACCAAGCGATGAAACATTCAGGGCATTATCGAGGTAGACGTCAAGGATTTGCTCCAGCGCCGTAGGCACCGCACGGACTACCAGGTCGTCCTCAATATAAGACTGCAGCGTGAACCCGGCCTCCTCCGCGAGGCTGCACCAACTTTCGACACGCTCCTTGGACACGGCAGAAGCATCTATTGTTTCCAGAGAAACCGCTTCGGCGCCTGCCCGGCCCAGGGCGAGGAGACCATCGATGAGTCGAGTGAGTCTGGCGAGTTCATGTTCGATTGCATCGAACCGCTCGGCACTCTTCTCTGTCAGCTTGAGGGAATCCCGCAGGCCTTCAAGCCGCAGCATCAACACCGTAATGGGGGTCCGAAGCTGATGCGAGGCGTCCGAGGCAAATCGTTTTTGCTCGTCCACCAGTGAGCCAACCCGGCCTGACATCTGATTAAAGGCGCGACTGAGTGCTTGAATCTCAGGAGGTCCAACATCTTCTTTGGCGCGCGAGGAGAAATCACCTCGCGCTACGGCTTGGGCAGCCGTGTCCAATTCTCTGATCCCTCGGACGAGTGTTCCGGAAAGAATGATGGCGACCAGTGCGCCCAAGGCCAAGGTAATAAGCGCGACGAGTCCAATACCGACCAACTGCCGATTAACTTCCACATCGATGACCGTCTTGTCAAACGTCAATCGGACTGCCCCGAGCACGTTCGGTCCACTAAAAACAGGAACGGCAACGTACACCAACGTCATCGATAAGGTCTCGGAGTAGCGCTCCCCGGTGCTGATGACCCCAGAAAGTGCGGCTTCAAACTCCGGGCGACTGGCATAGGAAATACCCACGCGATCTTCCTCGGTATCGTTCGTCACCACAACGACACCACTCGTGTCGACGATCACGACCCGCGCCCCACCCGCATCACGATAGGTAGACGCAAGGTCTCGCACCGGCACCAACTCATCGGCGTCAAGCGATTCCAGCGCTTCCTCGGCACGTCCGGCCAGCACAAACGCGTCGCGCTCCAAACTGGTCTGCAACCTGTCCCGCTCGACACTTTGCAGAAACAGCGCAAAGGGCACAGTCGAAACCCCTAGCGCAATCAGCACAATGCCGAGGAAACTGGCCATCAAGAGCCGTCTCATTGTGGCTGGTGGAGCCTAAACCCCACTCCTCTCACCGACTCAATCCAGGCGGGGTTGCCCAGTTTCTTCCGCAGTGCCGCCACGTGTGCATCGAGAGTTTTGGTACTCCCATACCAATTCATGTCCCACACGTCCGCAAGGATTGTTTCCCTGCGGTGTGCTGCCTCAGGTTCTGACGCTAGGTAGTGCAATACATCAAATTCTTTGGGGGTGAGAATGAGTTCGCCACCGCCGAGAGAAGCTCTACGTTCCCGAGCATCAATCCTGAGATCCCCAACAGTCACCACGGTCTGCTCCGGAATATCGCTCCCTTGATGAGACCGCCTGTGCACAGCTCTAATTCTCGCCAACAGCTCCCGCATCCCAAAAGGTTTCACCAGGTAGTCATCTGCACCTAATTCAAGAGCCAAGACGCGATCCGATTCTTCTCCACGAGCACTAATGACGATGATGGGGATTGTCTGGGTCTCTCGGGCCCTCCTGGCGACTTCGATGCCGTCCATATCGGGCAACCCTAAGTCAAGCAAAATGACATCCCAGTCGCCTGCGCTGATACGAGCGAGCCCGGCCTGGCCTGTTTCTTCACGAACGACGTCCCAGGACACGGCCTCCAGGGAATCGACAATCGCACCGGCTATCGCGGCGTCGTCTTCAATAAGGAGGACCTTCATCGTCCTTATTGTTGCCTAGTTTGTTCCAGATATCTGGCTGCTGAAGGTGACTAAGACCAGTCTTGTCATAATGTTTAACGTTTCTTGGATATTCCCCGACGTTTCCTTGGCAACGGGGTCCTTAGGCTCGAAGTATGACAAACAGCGCATTCATCGCATTAGGAATCGTCGGCATCCTGGGAACAGGCTCTGTGGCGGTCATAGCAAACACACAGTCTCTGGTCTCTCAGGATGCCTCAGTACTCAACGACGCGAGCCAGGTTCTCCTCCCGACTGAAACCTCGATTCCCGTGGACGTAACAGCCCCTGTGGTCACACCCACTCCCGTCCCCCAAGTAGCCGAAAGCGCGACTCCAACCCCCGAAGCGGCAGCTCCTGCTTCCTCCCCTGCGCCAGAGCCCCAGGTGGCGGTCACGCCTGCGGCTCCCGCTCCAGCGCCGGTGGATGCAAACTCCAGTGGCTCTGCGGCGTATAGCGACGATGACGACGATGACGACGACGATGATGACGATGACGATGATGACGATGACGACCACGATGACGACGATGATTAAGCGTCCCGTGGGCTTCATGATGGCCCAAGTTCTTACGGTGGCAAGCTCTTCCGTTCTCTTTGGACTTGCCGGTTTTCTCAGTAGTCAAGCCGACGACCAGAGCGCGACTTCGGTTGCTGATAGCCCCCCGAGCGCCCTCAATCTCACCTCGGTGCCCGTGGTCCCGCTGGATACGAATCCTCTGGGCGCCCCGTCCTCCACCCCAACAGCAATAGTTGACGCCCCCGCCAAAACCGCATCGTCCACGGAAAGTGCACCCGCACCCGCACCCACACCCACACCCACACCCACACCCACACCCACACCCACACCCACACCCACACCCACACCCGCACCCGCACCCGCACCCGCACCCACACCCGTTGATGGCACCTCCACTGGTTCCTGAGGAGTTGGTGATGGATATCGCGACTTTTCCTCTGACCGACCCCGTGGTCGGGGCCGTGCAGGCGGCACTCTTTAGCGGCACTTCACGCGCCCAAACCTTCAGCCTTGAAGCCAAAGTGATGGGCACCACAGCACGAGTGACCACCGTTGGGGGGACACCAGATTTGCCCTCACTGATGATCGGAATGCTCCACCAGTTTGACCGTCAATGGAGCAGGTTTCTCATAGATTCCGAAATAAGTTCGCTGAACAATCACCCCGGGCAAGCCGTACCCGTGAGCCCAGAAACACGAGAGCTCGTCGAGGTTATGCTCGAAGGTCACCGCGTGAGCGGTGGCGCATTTGATCCCACACTCTTGCCTTCACTGATTGCCGAGGGCTATGCGGCATCGTTGGTGAATCCATCAAACATCACGCACATTCCGGCCGGCGTGCGACGCCGGGGTTCACCGGGGGAGATACAGGTTTCTGGCGATTCAATCACTCTTCCCGCGGGCACAACTCTTGATTCAGGCGGTGCAGGTAAAGGCTTCGCCGCCGATTTGGTGGCGCAGTGGGCGCGCGCGCACGGCGCGCTCGGTGCCCTTGTCGAGGTGGGCGGAGACCTCCGTGTGAGCGGTGTATCACCCCGAGCTGATCAATGGCGACTCTCTATTGAGCACCCCGATGACCCTTCGACCCGACTGAGTGTCATTGAGATTTCAGAATCGGGGGTCGCCACGTCGACCATCAGCAAGCGCCGGTTTGTCGTGGAGGGCAGGCAGACCCATCACATTATCGACCCTGGAACAGGTCGGAGTTCCACGTCTGACGTTGTTCAGGCAACAGTTATTGCCCCTCGCGCCTCCGAGGCAGAAATAGCGGCAAAAATTGCCTTCGTGCGAGGAGCTCAAGAGCTTTTTAACTTTGCCGGTGCTAAAAACTTCCAGGCAGCATGTGTCACAAAGTCTCGGCAGTGGATCACGACGAAAGGCTGGCCCGAAGCCGATGCTTGATTTTGCTAATCCTCATATTTGGTGGTACTTGACGCGTGCGAGCGCGATTGTTGCCTGGGTGTTGCTCACCATGACCGTCGTGTGGGGAATTTTGTTAAAGACCCGTATCTTGCGCGGTGCCGATAACCCGGAATGGTTGAAAATCACCCACCGCTACATCTCGGGACTTGCGCTGACCATGATCGCTGTCCACGTGGGTACTCTCTTGCTCGATGAATTCATCCAATTTGGACCCGCCGATGTCTTTATTCCTTTTGCCACATCCTTCAAACCCTTGCCAGTCGCACTGGGGGTCTTTGCCCTGTATCTCCTCTTGGCTATCCAGATGACCGCTTTAGCCGCAAAATGGTTGCCCGACTCGCTCTGGAAAGGAATACACCTCTCCAGCTATGCCGTCGTCGTACTGGTGGCCCTGCACTCTGGCTTGGTAGGCACCGATGTGGGAATGCCCTGGTACACCGCAATTTCGGTTATTTTGATCACCACCGCGACATTTGCAGCCATTATTCGCATGATTATTGCAGGGCGGGCAAAACCGCCCCCCCGCATCCCCAGCACAGCGCTCCCACTTGCACCGGTTGCTCCGAGCTCTCCCGCTGCGGGTCAGTTTGTTGCTCGTGTTGTCGACCGCCACAATCAAGGCCCAGATATCGCCGAGTTTATCCTCACCCCTGTTGATCCCACCACGGACGTGGAGTGGGAAGCCGGCTCACACATCACCGTCTATTTACCCGATGGAACCCAGAGGCAATATTCCTTGGCGGGAGACCCCGCCGAGCAAACCACTCTTGTTCTGGGCATTCTCAACACCCACGGTGAAGGGGCCGCAAGCTCGTGGATTCACCAGAACCTGAAGGTGGGCGACACCATCCTGTGTGAGAAGCCGCGCAATGACTTTCCTCTGAAGCCTGCGCCGCGCTATCAATTCGTTGCCTCGGGCATCGGAATCACCGCTTTGCGATCCATGCTGTTTTCTCTCCCGGCCTCACGCCACTGGTCGCTTCTCTACATCGGTCGTTCCCAAGAACGAATGCTGTTTGCCGAAGAGCTCGTTCGCCTTTACGGCGACAAAGTGACTCTCTGGGACACCAGTGAACGTGGCTCACGTCCGCCCCTGGGCGAACTTTTAGACCTGGCGGCAGATATCTATGCGTGTGGAGCGGAATCTGTGCTAGAAACCATCGAGCACAACGTCACCCCCAAGAAACTCCACCTCGAGCGCTTCACGCCCAAAGAACGTAGCTCCACTTCTTTGGCGGACTCCTTTGAGGCGATTGCCGCCCGCAGCGCCGTGAGCGTAACGGTGGCGCGCGGGAACTCTGTGTTGGATTCCCTGGAATCTCAGGGTGTTTCCATCCCTGCTTTGTGCAGAAGAGGCGTGTGTGGCACTTGTGAAGTTCGGGTCCTGGAAGGCACCCCCGAGCACCTGGATTCGGTCATGAGTGACGCGGATAAGGACGAGATGGGCGTGATGTATCCGTGCGTTTCAGGCTCAAAAAGCCCCTCTCTCACCCTCGATATATAGGCATCAAAGTTGCGCCGACTCAAGCAAAAAACATTCTTAGCGCTGGGATCACAAGAGTCCATCTGCACGCATCAGAGCTTTTGTCGAGAATCGCGTTTGGTGACGGTGACGAGATCTCCCTGCCCCATGCGAATCACCCTGGCGCGCAATAACAACGCATAACTCTGCGACCAAAGATGTTCACCATGGGATTCTCAGTGCTGTGAGAATACTCCGTGTTCTAGGCATTGCAAAAGCACCGGCGAACCTCCCTCGGGCGATCACACAGCTGTGGGACAAACCGATGCGCAGCACCATAGTCATGAGTTCCACCTTAACCACTGGTCGCCTTGGTCGCTCACTCACAACTGCAATTCCGACTTCCAGGCATGGTCATCCTTCGCGGGGAAAATGTTCCCATCCGGATCATCGCGAACGCCTGCAGGTTATTTCCAGTGCCGGTTAGTTGATCATTCGCGCGAGGCTCGTCGCAGACGCAATTGCTTCGTACTGGGCCACAGACAGGGTCCCCGGCCTGAGGAGAGGATCGTGGCTACTCGAAGCGAAGAGCTTCCACCGGTTGCAGTTGTGATGCTGTCCTTGCTGGCCACACACCGAAAACAATGCCCACGAGTGCCGAGAATCCCAGAGCCACAAACACGGTGGTCGGATCAATGAAGAAGTCCCACCCGCCGAGTATGGAGAAACCATAGGAGGCAAGCTGGCCGATAACCAGCCCAATCAATCCACCCAGGAGGGACAGGACAACAGCTTCGATCAGGAACTGGGTCAAGATTTCGGACCGCCTGGCCCCAATGGCCCGTCGAACACCGATTTCTCGGGTGCGCTCACGCACCGAGACCAACATGATGTTCATGATTCCCACACCACCAACCACCAGAGAAATTCCCGCGATACCCGTGATTAAAATAGCGAGGGTTCCGGTAACGGTCTGAATGGTGTCTTGAAGCGCAGCCTGGTTAAAAATCGTGTAGGTGGCGTCTTCGTCTTTAGTCACCCCTTTGGAATACCTCAGGAACTGCTCCACCCGATATTCCACGGGAGAAACGGCCTCTTGGGACACCGCTTGAATGCTAATGCTAGAGAGGTAGGGCGATTTAGAAAACAGGCTCCTCGCCGCTTCTTGAGTAATAAAGACGTTTGCTCCGGAACCAAACCCATCGGCATCGTCAAGCAGGCCCACGACGGTGAAGGCGACTCCATCAAGACGAATCTGGTCGCCAATGGAGTCGACGGTGAATCCCAGCTCGTCCGCCCCTACAGCAGAGACCACGATGGTCCGGGTATTTTGCAACCCAGGAGAGCTGGGCAAAAATGTTCCCAGACTGATGGTGGGATTTGCCAGTGAATCGTATTCAGGCGAGACACCGGAAATCCCCACCGTGACAGATTCCGAACCATAGCTGGCGGTACCACTGGAGTTAACCTGCGTGCTGACTTGAAGAACACCTTCAATCTCGGCTATCGCCGCAGCGTCGTTCTCGTCTAGGCCGGTCGTCGTCGTCGCGCTCACGGTGATTTGATTGGCACCGAGTGACGCCAGTGACTCATCGATTCCTTGCTGAGCGCCCTGCCCAACAGCGGTCAGGGCCACGACAGCCCCCACACCAATGATGATGCCCAGCATGGTCAACCCAGAGCGCACTTTAGCTGCTGCAATGCGAGAAAGAGCCAGGCGGAACGTCAGCCACAAAGTCATCGAGCACCCGCAATCGCGTTGGCTTCGTCGCGCTCGATTAACCCGTCGCGGATGTAAATTCTCCGATTGGCAGCAGCTGCCACCTCAAGATCATGGGTAATAAGAACGATGGTACGGCCTTCTGAGTTCATCTCTTTGAGAACCTCGAGCACAGCGGCACCCGAGGTGCTATCCAATGCACCCGTGGGCTCATCGGCGAGAACAAGATCAGGGTTCGTCACGAGAGCTCGGGAAATAGCAACGCGTTGCTGCTGCCCTCCAGAAAGTCGCCCCCGGTCGAAGTCCAGACGGTCTCCCAAACCGAGCCGAGAAAGCATCGCGGCAGCGCGTCTGTTCGCTTCTTTCGGTCGTAAACCCTGGTAGAGCAGTGGTGTGGCGACGTTTTCTAGTGCAGAACTCAGCGGAAGTAACTGGAATTGCTGGAATACAAAGCCAATGGCTTTGGAGCGCAGCGCCGTGAGTTCATTGTCATCGAGAGAGGAGATATCGTTACCCGCAATTTTCACCGACCCAGAGGAAGGTCGATCCAGGCAACCAATCAAGTTCATGAGCGTTGATTTTCCCGAACCTGAAGGACCCACGATGGCCACGAACTCTCCACGGCTAATCTGCAGGGTCACATCGGCCAACGCAACGGTGGGAATGTCACCGGTTTGATATTCCCGCCTCACGTTGGCGAGGTCGACGACCAGATCACTCATCGTTGTTGTCTTCCCTCGGAGGACCGCCAAAGCCCGCACCTGTGGGAGGAAGCTCACCATCAGAACCAGTGACGACTCGGTCACCCGCAGACAACCCCGACACGATTTCGACGTAGTAACCACCGCGGATGCCGATGTCAACGGGAACGCTCGACACCGTTCCGTCTTCAGCCTGAACAAAGGCGACAAAGCCATCTTCGGTTTCGGTCAGCGCGGTCACCGGTGCAGACACAACGCCGTCACGCCTTTCGGTGGTGATGCTCGCCTGCGCGGTCATTCCTGCCCTAATTCCTTCGGGAGGATTAGGGATGCTGATGGTTACTCCATAAGTGGTAATCGACCCTCCAGTGGGGTCCACCGCTCCATAGGCGTCAACCTTGGTGACTTTTCCTTGCTGGATTTCTCCCGGGAAAGCGTCAAATTCTAGGTCCACGCTTTGGCCATCAACAACGCCCACCACATCGGACTCAGCGAAGTCTGCTTCAACAACAAACTCGTCGAGGGTGGCGATGACAATGAAACCCGTGGTTGCTTTTACTCCCACGCTGGTGGTGCCCACCGGCTCCCCCATCTGCGAAGCAATCGCGACAATGGTTCCCGCAACCGGTGCGGTCATCGTGGCATTAGCCAGATTGATTCGTGCCGAAGTAAGCCCCGCCTGAGCGGAGCGCAAACTTGCATCCGCAGCCTCTTTGAGGGGGTAGTAGGCCTCGAGTTGACGACGAGCTGTTTCCAACTGAGCCTCGGCGCTAACTTTTTGCTTTTGTGCGCTCAACAGTGTCAACGCTTCGTTTGCTACCGGGTAAGAAGCGGAGGGGTATTTATCGACGACATTTTCGATGCTGAGTTGGGCCGCGGTAATGGCCTGATCGGCAAGAGAAATGGCCTGACGTGCTTGGTCAGCACTGGTCGCCGCGTTCGCCAAGCCTGATTGCGCAGTCGACACCGAACTCAGTGCTGCACTCACCGCAGATTGGAGAGCCTCGGGGGAAATTGTGGCCAAAATTTCACCGGCGGTGACGGTATCGCCCACAGCGACATCCAGGGAAGCGAGCGTCGCTGCCGCAGCCCCAGGGAACTGGAGACCCAGCTCGGTCGAAGGAGCAACTGTGCCAGAAGCCGCCACGGTGACATCAACGTCGCGCACCTTGACTTCTTCGGTAAGAACCGTGGTCTCAGACTGTGGGCTCAAGCCCACTGCAAGTGCAGAGCCTCCACCGATAACAACAGCACCTATCGCGATTCCCACAATGACTTTGCTTCTCGTCTTCACAGTTTTATTTCCCCTCAACACGCGCCCTCGGCACAACGAAACAAGTATGCCGGGCATTCCTAAGCATCACCTGGTTCGTTCCTGTATGTTTCCTATGACTGGATTCACCGAAAACCGCGCCGGCGTGCTCTGACCCCGAAGCCTTCCTCCCGATGTGTGGCGTCGCTGAAGCCCGGACACACTGAACTCGTCCCCCTGGCGGCATCCATAGCGGTCTCCCCCGATAGACTCTCCAGGTGGTAAACGCAAGTAACGACCGTCTCGTCTGGATCGATTGTGAAATGACCGGGCTTGATCCGCGCATCGAAGAGCTCGTTGAGGTTGCCGTCGTCATCACGGACTACGAGCTCAGTGTGCTAGACCCCGGGTTTCAGATTGTTATTAAGCCCTCCGACGCCGCATTGACGAATATGGGTGACTTTGTTCGCACCATGCACACCACCAGCGGTTTGTTAGACGAACTCCCCCACGGCCACAGCCTGCCTGACGCCCAGGCCCAAGTATTGGAATACATCACACGCTTTGTGCCTGATGCCGCAGTGGCCCCACTTGCGGGAAACACCATCGGCACCGACAGGGCTTTTCTTGCGAAAGAAATGCCTCGTGTTCACGAGTATGTGCACTACCGCAATATTGATGTCTCCACGATTAAAGAATTGGCGAAACGCTGGCAGCCAAAGTCCTACTTCCACTCTCCGGAGAAACATGGGGGGCACCGAGCTCTTGCCGACATCCTCGAGTCGATTCGCGAGCTCGCGTATTACCGCTCGGCCGTATTTGTTGAATCTCCTGGTTTGTCAACCACAGCGCTCAAAGTGGTGAACGAGACAATTACGCAACAGTGGGAGTCGCGACTGTAATACACTGAGGAAGCTTTCATCCGCGATGAAAGTCATGGTGGGTATAGCTCAGTCGGTAGAGCGCCTGGTTGTGGTCCAGGAGGCCGCGGGTTCAAGCCCCGTTACTCACCCGAAAGAATGTCATTCGCGAGCTGTGGCGAACCGTGGATAGCCATGAACCTCTCTTCTTGAAGAGCCCAACGGGTCCAATGGGGTCTAAACATTTCTCCATCGCGCGCGAGCGCTCGAGCTTTCCTGGTTTCCTCGCTTGCATCCATCCACACCACACGTGTGGCAAAGGCAACCGATTCGGCTCGGATGGCCCCGCATCCTTCAATGATCAGAGCATGTGAGGGGTTAACCGTGACCGGTGTGCCCGCGCGCCGCGCCACCCAATCCCAGGTGGTGTAGGTGCCCGGTTGTCCTGAGGAAAACGGAACCACCACACGAGAGAACACGTGTGCGCTTCCCGCGTCTAGGCCATCCCACCCCGGGTACACCTCATCCAGGCTGATCAGTGTTGCCTCGAGCTCTCGAGCGAGAACGTGTGAGTACTCGGTCTTGCCTGCGCCCGAGCGCCCATCAACCAAAACAATCGGTGGGGAGTTATGTGCGGGCACCATCAGGGCTCCTGGAGAGAGAATCTGCTCGAAGCGAAGAAATTGACCACACCACGGCGAGCGCAACCAGAATAAAGATGCTGGCGGCGGCCATCGCCATGCCAAAGTTCTCGCCGCCCGGGCGCGACATCAGGCGAAACATCACCAGCGGGAGCGTCTGGTTTGACCCATAGGTCAAAAAGCTTGCAGCACCGAACTCTCCCAGAGACCCCAGGCTTGCTAGCGCGGCCGCTACCAAGACCGGTTTGACCAGGATGGGCAGTTCAACGAGAGCAAAAAGCTGCAGTGAACTGGCACCATCAAGCTTGGCTGCCTCCCTGATGTCTGGGGACATGGCCCGCCTGGCAGGAGCAAGAATCTGAAAAGCCAAGGGTGTAAGAAACACGCTCTGAACAAGAGGAAGAAGGAGCCAGCTTCCCGCGAGCGCAGGGGGTATGTATCCGGAAAGAACGAGCGCACCAAGCCCTAGGACGACTGGTGAAATTCCAATGGGGAATAACACCAACAGACCTGCTCGACGTCGGCTCAGCCACCACGCCACGACCAGCGCAATGAGCGCAGCCACCACCATGTTTCGAAGCGAGTTACCGAGGGCGTGGGCGGCGCTGAGGTCCAAAATATCCCTGGTCCCGCGGCCCGAAAGGTTAGCCAAGTTTCCCACGAGACCCGGTCCGGAAGTGAATGCTCTGCCAAACACGCCACCCACCACCGAGAGAATCCCCGCAATCAGGCCAAACCCCAAGGCCCCGCCCACCCAGGACGTACTGGAAGCCGTCTCCCCTTCGCCAAACAGCGCGGTGGGCGTAGCACCCAGCTTTCTTGCCGCCAGAAAAAAGCTGACGGTGAGGACGCACTGCAGCAGTGCCAGGAATCCTGCGGTAGACACATCGAGCCTCTGCAGTGCGGCACTGGCAATCGCGGTTTCCAGAGTTCTTACGGCACCCTGCCCCAAGGTGAGAACCAATCCATAACTGGTCGCCGAGTAGAGCGCTACGAGCAGGCCTGCGGCACTGAGTGCCGGAAGTTGCTGCGGAAGATGAAGGTACCAGCGAATTTGTATGGTGCTCGCGCCATCGAGCACGGCAGACTCTGATTGCTCTCGGGGGATGAGGGAGGCGGCCGTCACAACAGCGATGAAACCCGCATTCATCAGGACGTGGGCAGAAATGATTGCCCCCAAAGCGACCCAAGAACTGTCCAGCGCTTCACCCATTAATGGCCGAAGAGCCAATCCCACAAGAAAAGCGGGTAGCAAAAACGGCACGAGCAAGAGCCCGGTGACGATGCGCCTCAGCGCCCGGAGAGACGACAACCAATGCCCCACCGGGTACCCGACGAGGAGGGACACTACCGCGCTCGTTACGGCAACGAGCGCGGTAGTCACCAGCAGGTCCCCACTAGTCATCAAAGATGTCTGACCAGTCCTCTAACCACTGTTCCCGGTTGGCGTTAATATCGAGTCCTTCACCAATGGTGGAGGTGGCCGGTTGTGCGAATGTCGCCCAGGCTCCGGGGATATCCACACCTTCCACAGCCGGATAGACATACATCGCCTCTGGCACCGACGCCTGGAATTCCGGGCTCAGCAGGAACTCGACGAGGGAGCTGGCACCTTCCTCGTTGGCCGAACCCTCGATCACGCCGGCAAATTCGGTTTGACGAAAGCACTCACTCCGCAGGGCCTCGGAACCCGGGGATCCATCGTCACGCACCTCCGCCGCGGGTGAAGACGCATAGCTCAACACGATGGGTCGATTTCCCCCGTACCGGGTGAAATCAGAAAAGTATGCATCCTCCCAGGAGCCCGCTACTTTCACCCCGTTTGCCTCGAGGTCCAACCAAAAGGAATCTACCTCGTCAGCTGAGCCAAAAGCAGCATAAGTGGATGCCAGGAATGCAAGACCTGGCGACGAGAAGTTCGGGTTGGTAATCACCGTGAGGTCACGGTATTCCTCGCTAACGAGGTCCCGCCAACTCGTTGGCGGGAGGAGGGATTCTTGCTCAAACCACCCCGTGTCGTAGTTAAAACAGACATCCGAATAATCAATGGCAGAGGGCGTATCTTTCACTACTCCCTCGGACTCGGCTCGACCGAGGAAGGTGTTGTCAATGCCGAAAAACGCGTCCGCAATGGGCGCATTTTGTGAGAGGATTAGTTGGTTCGTCAACGACCCGGTGTCACCGAGACGTAGAATCTCCAATTCATAACCTGTGTCCGACTCAAACTGGCTGACCAAGTCCTCGCTGATCACAAACGAGTCGTGCGCGGCGAGTCTCACAAGCGTGTTTTCTTGCGCTTGACAGCCGGTAAGTGCCACCAGCGCAATCGACGCTAGAGCTATCTTTTTCATTATCGTGCCTTTCATCTCAGATGGGATGTGGCACGGGTTAGAGAAGTCCTTCCTTCGCTGGCATGACCCAGATCAGGTTCGACGGTCGAAACCTAGAGGTTTCCTCTCAGCCCAGAATCGGACTCCCGTGTACAAGAGAACCCTACAGCTTCCTCGCCTCGCGCAACTTCATGCCCCATCTCAAGCTTTTGGCGATGGGGTACACCCCCAAGTACGCCCACTGCGGGATCCGCAGGGCACGTTTGCGAAGACCGTGATGGTTATAGGTCGTGTCAAAGCGTTTCACGTAGGCGAGGAAATCTTTGGGGGAATCATCGATACGTCTTGCGGACATCCCGACGACCATTTCCGGCGCATAAACAATCGAGAAACCTTCGTCGTAGAGGTGGACGGAGAGATCGATGTCTTCGAACATGTGCTTATCTGCGTCAAGACAGATCTCGCCGCGCACCGCTTCCCACGCGCTCCGGCGAAGCGCCATGTTGGTACCAAAAAGAAAGCGATACTGCTTGACAAGACGAGAAATGGCTCTTCTCGCAGAGTCATCTGCAAGCGCCATATAGCGTCGCAGGGGCATGTCGTAATAGATCACGGGACCTGTTGCCGCATCGATTGAGGAGTCAAGGAATACTTTCATCGTGCACTCGACCCAGTTGGGTTCTAAGACCGAATCAGAATCAATCCGTCCGATCACATCGGAGGTGACAGCGTCAAAGCCCATGTTCCGTGTCGGGGTAATCCCCTGCTCTGCGTCTTGACGGAGAATTATTAACGGCGCATCAGGAAAGGTTGCTTTAAGCTCAGCAAGAATAGAGGAGGTCAGATCGGTGGACATATTGTCGACCACAATAATTTCATTCGCAGGGACAGTTTGGCCAAGAGCCGCCAGCACACACGCTCGAATGGTGGACTCTTCGTTATAGGCCGGAATGACAATTCCTACGGTTGGCGGCTGGTTAGCTGTCGCCATGGCGTTCTCCCTCGCTAAGCGGTACTTGAAGAAGTTGGACTACGACAGAGCCACCTTTTGTGGCCTGGGTGTCAACATCGAGGAAACCTAAGCCGCGATGGAATCTCAGGCTACCGGGGTTCGGCGGCTCCAGATTCACCTCACACGTGATGCGATCACGCTTGCGTGCACGAGCGAGGTCAAAGACCCGTTCATAAAGTTCAGTTCCCACACCTTGCCCGCGCAGCTGAGAGCTCAACACCACCCGATCGATGTACAAATGGTTGTCGTACAGGCTCTCAAAGAAGCGATAGTTCTCGCTGTCATAGTCAACACCGGGGTCAAGGGCAATCAAGAATCCTTGAAGTGATTCGTCGCCGCCAACGATTCCCAGCGCAACACTGGAGACACTCAGAAGGACGTCGAGCTCCTCTGAGGTTGCGAGAGGAACACCGGGGTAGCCACCATTATTGATTGCTACCAGCTCATTGGCGTCGCTGCGCTCGAGCGTCCGAAAGAAAGTCACCGCCCCATTATCTCAGGCTTTACCAGCCCAGTGTCCCGGGCGCACCTTTGAAAGGCCCCGTAATCCATGAGTTAATCCAGCCACCATAAAAGTCACCGTCTTGCGCCGAGACCAGTTCATCGTCCACGGTGCACTGGTCTACTCGCCCGGGATACAGGGCGAGGTGGTCGCGCAGTGCCTCAAATCCTGGAGTCGGTTCGGGGTACCACCAGGCCACGCGAGACAGTGTGTGCCCTCCCACGACAATGTCCGCATACGAGGCCACGCCTTTAAATTCGCAGAAGGTCGTGCCCGGAACGGGCCGAACCACACTCATATCGACATCCGCAAAGGGCACATAGTAAGAAGGAGGGTGAGAGGTTTCCAGGACACGCCACGGTGCCTTAGTCTCGGCCACCACGTGCCCGGCGTGAGTAATAACCACGCGATCGGTGCTGGATTCAAGGCGCGGTGGCCGAGGGTAATCCCATACTGACTCCGGTGTTCTCATGTCCCTCGCCTCTCCCTCAACGTTGGCTCTCACCGTACTCGGGAAAACTCCTGAGTAACTGAGTGGTAACGACACTAGGTTTGAGCACCCAAAACCGATACGCTTAAGGTGTCGTTTGTTAGTCGAGCATCCCTACTGAGTCTTACGATGATGTGTGCCCAGCAATGGGCCGGGGGTGCCGGTAGTTTCGACCGTTGGTTTCGATCGTCGAGACTACGCACCACAGCACCAAAGAAAAGAGACACAGCATGACAACCGGAATCGTTAAATGGTTCAACGGTGACAAAGGCTACGGCTTCATCACTCCTGATGACGGCACTGCCGACGTGTTCGCCCACTTCTCAGCTATCCAGTCCAGCGGCTACCGCTCATTGGAAGAAAACCAGAAGGTCGAATTCGATGTAACCCAGGGCCAGAAAGGCCCTCAGGCGGAGAACATCCGTCCCCTCTAGTCTTCACGTAAGACAACCAACAACGGGTCTGCCACTTATGGCAGACCCGTTGTTCAGTTAACGACACCATAGGATTAACCGATGCGTCCCGTTACCCCCGAAGCAATTCGGACCTCCATGATTAATATGAGCGACACTGAACTGTCGGTAATGACTCTCCCCGGTCTCCACGAGACCCTCTGGGAAGAGCGAGAATTTTTGGGGTGGAGAGACGCGCACCACGCCACGAAAGGATATGTCGTGTTCTGGGTGGGCGGAAACATTCAAGGCTTAATGGTGCGCGCAGCCAGGAGCCCCATGCCCCCAGGACGGAGCGCGATTTGCGCTCTCTGTCACACTCAGCAACCCGCGCCCCAGGTAAGTCTGTTTGTTGCCCCAAAATCGGGCGAAGAGGGAATCCGCGGCGACACGGTGGGCACCTACATCTGCGCGGATTTAGCCTGCTCTACCCTCATCAGGATTACTCCGGCAGTATCAACGGAGCTTCCCAAACCCGACCGGATAGTGAGACACAAAGCTGTCGGAATGCGGGATCGTCTCGAGAACTTCTCGAAACGTGTGCGATCTCTTGACGCTGCCTAGCGGCGACGGCCGAGGAAGACGATGGGGATAGCAAAAGCGAAACATGCTGTAAGAACGCCCGCGCCGAAAAGCCAGGGGGCGAAAACTACAGGTACGACAAAGGAGAATGTAAACATCGGAAACGATGCCAAAAAGACGAGCGATGAGAGAATGACAAGAAAGATGTTCATGGTGACTCTAGTATTCCACAACGAAAGGCAAGAACGGTGAGCGTACGGAGCTTCGCCTCTCGCAGACGGTTGCGTAGGGCCCGTATCACCGGGTGGACCTCGCTGACCGCGCTCCTCGTGACGATGGTCAGTTTTTTGACGTGGTTCCACATTGTTTTGCCGGCCGATCGCGATGCTGTAGATCGCGTCTTTGCTGACCCTCAGGTTTCCGTGGTGGCCTCCCAGGGTCTCATCCTTTTTACTCCTGCCGATGAGCCCACATCCCACGGGCTGGTGTTCTACCCCGGGGCCAAAGTCGACCCCTACTCGTATCTGCCCACCTTTCACGAGCTTGTCGCGGAAGGTCTCACCGTGGTCATCGTGGAACCGCTTTTCAATATGGCGCTGTTTGACACAACGGCGCTCTCCGACATCACCGGCGTTGCCCCCGATGTATCGCAGTGGTTTGTCGGTGGGCATTCCCTGGGAGGTGTTAAAGCGTGCATGGTGGCACAAGACCCCGCCATCGATGGTCTGGTAACAATGGCCAGTTTTTGTGCGAGTGACCTTTCTGCCCGCGACATTCCCGCCCTTCAACTCCTCGGCGACCGCGATGGCCTCATTGACCTGAACGCCGTTGACGAAGCCAGCCCCCTGCTGCCAGAGCGGACAGAGACCACCACCATCGCGGGAGCAAATCATGCCTCGTTTGGCGCGTATGGCCCCCAGGCGGGAGATGGCATCGCTACGACGCCCCGAGATGACGTCGCCGCAATCATCACGGCGGCCATCACCGCGGCGCTCCTCAACAACTAGCCGGACTCGTTGGCCCTATCGATTACTAGAGCGTGAACCCTGGCGGCATCGGCTTGACCCCGCATGGCCTTCATGACCGCCCCAATAACGGCGCCTGCCGCCTGGGTCTTGCCTTCTCGAATTTTTCCCAACACGTCGGGTTGGGCGGCGAGTGCGTCATCAATGGCCGCCAGCAAAGCGCCATCATCAGACACCACCTCTAGTCCCCGTGCCAGGACAATGTCTTCCGGGGAGCCCTCTCCCGCGACCATCGCGCCGAGTACTTCGCGAGCAAGCTTGTCGGTCAAACGACCAGCATCCACCAGGCTTTGAAGGGCATGAACATCCTCGGGCGTCGCTATGCTTCCGGGCTCCACACCTTGATCATTGGCCAATCGGCTGAGCTCGCCCATCCACCATTTCCTCGCGGCAACAGCGTCCACCCCTAAGAGGATGGTGTCGTGAATCTCCGTGATCAACCCCGCGTTTACGATCGCACCGAAGTCAACATCGGAGAAACCCCACTGGGCTCGTAAGCGTCGCCGCATGAGCACCGGCTGCTCCGGCAGCGCCTGGCGAAGCGACTCCACCAGTTCTCGGGAGGCCTCCACGGGCAACAAATCAGGTTCGGGGAAATAGCGGTAGTCATCGGCGTCGCTCTTGGGGCGACCCGGTGATGTGGTCCCGGTGTCTTCATGCCAGTGGCGCGTTTCCTGGGTGATGCTCCCGCCTGCGGCAAGAATGACGGCTTGGCGCTGAATTTCATAGCGAACGGCGCGCTCAATGGAGCGGAAAGAGTTCACATTCTTGGTCTCTGTCCTTGTGCCATAAGCCGTGGTTCCCCGCGGGCGCAGTGACACGTTGGCATCACAGCGTAAATTTCCCCGCTCCATACGAGCATGGGAGATGCCGAGGCTTCGCACCATGTCGCGAATGGTCGACACATACGCTCGACCGAGTTCCCCCGCGCGGTGTTCCATTCCTTCGATAGGTTTAGTGACAATTTCCACCAGTGGCACACCCGCGCGGTTGTAGTCCACAAGGGAATATTCCGCGCCTTGAATTCGACCGGTTGCCCCACCGACGTGGGTGAGTTTCCCCGCGTCTTCTTCCATATGGGCGCGCTCAATGGGGACCTCTACCAGTGACCCATCATCAAGCTCGACGGAAACAGAGCCCTCAAAGGCAATCGGTTCGTCAAACTGGCTGATTTGATAGTTCTTTCCCAGGTCGGGGTAGAAATAGTTTTTCCGCGCAAACCGTGACACCGGAGCGATTTCACAGCCCAGAGCGAGACCCAGTGAAATGCTGTACTCCACTGCCTTGCCGTTCACGACCGGCAAACTTCCCGGCAAACCCAGACACAAAGGCGTGATGCAGGTATTGGGGTCAACCTGGGCTTCGTCCATCGCAGCAGGGTTGGGAGCGGAGGAAAACATTTTGGTGTGTGTGGAAAGCTCCACGTGAACTTCAAACCCGATGACCGGCTCGAAGAGCTCGAGCGCTTTATCAAAATCCATCAGAGTGTCTGCGGCCATGAGTTACGCCACCTCCGGAACTCGCTGGGACACGAGATACCCATCACGCTCAAAGAACAGCCGTTCCATGGTGGCCCCTATTTTATAGAGCCTCGCATCTTGATACGCGGGAGCCATGAGCTGAATCCCGACGGGGAGGCCATTGTCTGGACTGAGCCCCATGGGCAAGGACATGCCCGGTATTCCTGCAAGGTTTCCCGGAATGGTGGTCACATCGCCTGCCCACATTGCCAGGGGATCATCCATTTTCGCGCCTAGAGGAAACGCCGTGGTGGGCGCGGTGGGCGAAACCACCACGTCAACTTTCTCAAAAGCCACCGCAAAGTCTCGTTGAATCAACGTGCGCACTTTCTGCGCAGAACCGTAGTAAGCGTCGTAGTAGCCAGCACTCAGCGCATAGGTACCGAGAATAATACGGCGCTTGACCTCATCACCAAACCCGGCATCTCTGGTGGCAGACATGACATCCTCCACGGTGGGGGCGCCCGACGGAGTGACGCGGAGCCCAAAACGCACGGAATCAAAGCGGGCGAGGTTGCTCGAGGCCTCCGCGGGAAGGATCAGATAGTAGGCCGCGACGGCGTGCTCGCAGTGCGGCGCGCTCACCTCCACGACCTCCGCCCCCTGGTCACTCAGCAGCGCAAGAGTTTCCTCAAAGCGCTGTCGAACACCGGCGTGAACACCTTCACCAGCAAGCTCGCGCACAACACCCACTCGCACACCAGCCAGGCTTTCTGCTTGGGCTCCAGCATCAGCCGCAGCGCTCATGCTTGGCCAGGGCGTGGCAATACTCGTTGAGTCGTGGGGATCATGCCCGCCAATAACATCGTGCAGCAGCGCGGCGTCTTTGACCGTCCTCGACACCGGACCGACTTGATCTAGTGATGACGCCAGAGCGATGACGCCATACCTGCTCACCGCGCCATAGGTGGGCTTGACTCCCACAGTGCCCGTAAAAGCGGCCGGTTGGCGAATGGAACCACCGGTGTCACTTCCAATGGCTAAGGGGGCCTGTTTCGCGGCGACCGCAGCGGCGGAACCACCTCCCGAACCGCCGGGCGCAACACTGAGGTCCCAGGGGTTTTTTGTCACGTGATAGCCCGAATGCTCGGTGGAGGACCCCATGGCAAATTCATCCATATTGGTTTTCCCCAACGGCACCATACCTGCCGCGCGAAGCTTCGTAACAACGGTGGCGTCATAGGGAGGAAGCCAGCCTTCTAAGATGCGCGACCCCGCGGTGGTGACCATGTCTGTGGTGCACAACACGTCTTTGATAGCAATGGGGATGCCCGCCAAGGCAGAGAGATTCTCCCCCGCGTGCCTGGCCTTGTCACTGCGCTTTGCAGCCTCCAACGCGTTCGTGGATCGGGCTAGGAAAGATCCCACCGCTGCGTCCGTGGCATCAATACGATCGAGGTGGGCCTGGGTCAGCTCAACACTGGAAATCGAACCTTGCGCCAGTGCCTGTGCGGCATCGCTCGCGGTCATCGAAATCAGGTCGCTCACTGCTCTTCCCCCAATATGGCGCTCACACGGAATCGTGAGCCATCGTGATCGGGTGCGCCGGCAAGTGCTTCTTCTGTCGTCAACGTGTCTCCCACAACGTCGTCACGGAACACGTTTCCCAACGCGAGCGGGTGGGACGTGGGAGGGACGTCGTCGGTGGCAACTTTTTGCACAGATTCCACCGCTTGGACAATGGCGGCCAGCTCTCCACTGAGCCGAGAAATTTCTTCTTCGCTCAGTGCAATGCGGGCAAGCGACGCCAAATGGCGAACGGAATCGGGGGTCATTTCTGACATGAATCTCCTTGGGTGAGACCCCAGTCTAAAGCGCGATGGAGGGGATTCCGTTTTCCAGTAATGCGTCAAAATCTTCCCCCTCCACAAGGGGAATGCCGAGGTCAAGAGCTTTTTGCCTTTTGCTTCCCGCGCCCTCTCCGGCAACCACGACAGACGTGGCCTTGCTGACCGCTGAGGTCGGTTTCCCTCCCACTGAGCGCACGGCGTCCTCCGCGCTCTGCCTGGTATATCCGGGGATGGCACCGGTCACCACCACGGCGAGGCCTGCGAGAGTGCCAGAGACTGAGCCTTCTGTGGTTACGGCATCTTCAAAGCTGACTCCCGCATCCCGCCAGCTGCTCACGATGTCTTGGTGCCACCGCGTGGCCCACCAGTCAAGAATGGAGTGCGCAATCACGTCGCCGACGCCATCCACGGCAGAAAGCTCGTCGGGACGGGAAGACACAATCTTTTCCAAAGACCCGAACGCGCTGGCCAAAGTCCGGGCCACCACAGGTCCCACATGTCTGATATTCAGGCTGACCAAAAAACGCCAGAGCGGTTGAGCTTGGGCTTTTTGTAATTGTTCCAACAGCTCATAGGCAGCTTTTGAGGGAACCCATTCGGCATCGCCCGTGAACTCTTGCGCATGGGGATTCCACTCCAGGTCACTCTTTTTCCGCCGCCGTCTAAACGGTGTGTACTGAGCAGGGTTGCCGGTCTTCGGGTCCCTCTTGGGCTGGCCTGTGTCAGGGTCACGCACCTCCACAAGAATGGGAAAAATGTCGGCGAGCGTGAGATGGAAAAGCCTGGCCTCATTAACCAATGGAGGGGTGGCTGGCTCGAGCGGTTGGGTGAGAGCAGCCGCGCTGACTTCCCCCAGGCCTTCGATATCAAGCCCCCCGCGAGATCCAATGTGCTCGACTCGTCCGCGCACTTGGGCGGGGCAGTTTTCAGCATTGGGACACCGTAAATCCACGTCGCCCTCTTTAGCAGGAGCTAGCGTGGAGCCGCAATCGGGGCATGCCACCGGCATCACAAACTCCCGTTCGTCACCACCTCTTGCCTCCACCACCGGGCCGAGTATTTCGGGGATGACGTCGCCAGCTTTTCTGACCACCACGGTGTCGCCAATCAGCACACCCTTGGCTTTCACCACGTCCTGGTTGTGGAGGGTGGCGCGCTCGACTTCGCTTCCTGCCACCAACACAGGCTCCAGCACCGCGTACGGGGTGGCACGACCGGTGCGACCAACACTGACCACAATGTCGAGCAACTTGGTGGTGGCCTGTTCGGGTGGGTACTTATAGGCGATTGCCCAGCGTGGCGCACGCGAGGTGGCACCGAGTTTTTTCTGAATACTAAACTGGTCGACTTTGATGACCGCCCCGTCTATTTCATGACTGACACTGTGACGGTGTTCCTGGAAGTGGGCTATGTAGGCCAAGACTTCCTGAGCTGTACCCACTGTCTTTCCCAGATCGGATACCGGAAGTCCCCAAGATTGCAACACGCTGTACACACCGCTCTGCGTGTCAACCGGGGGAGTGTCCCATGCCCCCATCCCATGCACCACCATCGTTAACGCACCGAGGCGTTCTCGCACTAACACCTGTTGTGCTTCCTTCTTGCCCTCACTTTTTTGGCGCAGGGTCCCGGATGCGGCGTTGCGAGGGTTAGCGAAAAGTTTTTTCCCCCGAGTCGCCAGCCCGACGTTGAGAGCGTCAAAGGCGGCAAGGGGAAACACCACCTCGCCTCGCACCTCCACCACATCAGGGTGATCACGACCTGTGAGTCGCCGAGGAATACCGGGAACGAGCAAAGCGTTCTCGGTGACATCCTCCCCCGTGACACCGTCGCCGCGGGTTGCCGCGGAGACGAGGCGGCCGGACTCATAACGAAGGTTGAGAGCCAACCCGTCTACTTTGAGCTCACACAAGTAGCTTGCCTCAGGGAAGCTCTGCTCAATCCTGCTCATCCAGGCCGTCATTTCTTCAGGACTAAACACATTGTCCAAACTAAACATGCGCTCGGCATGAGTCACCGGCGAGAACAGTTCCCCCGCGCCAAATCCGACACGGCGCGTGGGTGAATCAGAGCCCCGCAACTGTGGAAACTCCAGTTCGAGAGCCTCCAGCGCGCGCAGCATCTGGTCATATTCGGTATCGGCGACCAACAGCGCATCTTGGCGATAGTAGGCGTCTTGAAGCTCAAGAATCCGTTCGGTGAGGTGCTGTGCTTCCAGCCTGGCAGAGGCAAAATCCATAGCTACAGTCTAAAGAACGCCGGTAATACTCGCGAGGGGTTTACTACGCTCGGTAGCCTTCGGGAGTCCCCGTGCGAATTCCGGGGGGAAGGTGACCCATGTCGTTGTAGGAGATCAACACAGCAGGTTTTGCAGTGCGTACGCGGATAATGGCTAACGCAGCATTGGCCTGGTTGAGACCGATCCACCTCCATGGCTCTGCTCCGAGAGCGTGCCTCACAAACCAGGCAATAACAAAATTGTGGGTAATGAGTAATTCGTGGCGATCATCCCCAGACCGGGCAAACCACTGACCAACCGCGTCAGACATCTGAGCTTCACCCGCAGCAAGCTCCTCATCGCTCACCCCACCAAAGAAACCTTCAAAGGCTGCAGGCATGTCCGGGCTTGGCCCGGCAGGGATGCAGTCCATGAGCAACGCGCTGGGGGTCGCCGGGTCGATGCTGAGGTGATGGGTCATCACCTCAGCAGTTTCCACTGCCCTTTGCATCGGAGAAGTGTAGGCAGCATCAAAGGTCACCCCGTGTAGGCGCTGTGCGATGAGGCGTGCCTGCTCGCGGCCTCTCTCACTAAGAGGACCTTCGGGTAGACCAAATTCAGCGTCGACTTGTTCGCCGTGGCGCACAAGGTAGAGATAGCGAGACATCGGGTACTTCCTTAGATCAAGTGGTGGCTATCGAGCTAGCCGCGGGATGAGGCGGAAACAATATCTGTGAAGGTGCCCTCTTCCACGGCACCAACAACAACGGCAGACAGTGGCTCAGCGGCTAAATCTTGGGCGATACTTTGCACCGCTTCACGATTGACCAGGGCGAGGCGGGCAAGGCCTTCATCTCTGTCGAAGAACTCACCGGTGGTGAGCTCGGAGCGACCCAGACGAATCATCCGGGTGTCGCTGTCTTCAAGGGCAAGCGCAGAGGCGCCCGCAACGCTGCCTTTCGTCCGCGCAAGCTCTTCCGCGGTGATTCCCGACTCGGCCAGGGAAACAAGCTCCTGCTTCATCAAAGCGGCTACCGCTGCGGCGCTGCCTGGTGAAGTGCCTGCAGCCATTCCGAAGATGCCAGCATCGGCATAGCTCGAGCCAAAGGCGTAGACGGAGTAGGCGAGGCCGCGCTTTTCCCTAATTTCTTGGAACAGTCGCGAGGACATTCCGCCGCCCAGAACATTCGACATCACCCCAAAGGCGTGACGCCGCTCATCGGTCGCGCGAAGGCCCGGAGTCGCAAGAGCGACAACAGCTTGCTCGAGGGGCCTTTTCACGGTGGTACTGGGTGCCCCTGGGGTGAAGATGGCGAGTTCTCTTGACCTCCGTGGTGCCGGTGCGCCACGGGCGGAGAGGTCCCACCCGGAGCCCTCCAGGGCGGCCAACACTCTCGCAACGACCTCGGCATGCTTGAGTCCTCCCGCGGCGGTCACCACGAGCTCGTGAGGGCGGTAATAGCGTTCGTAATACTCGTGCACTGACTCTCTTGTCGCGGCTTTGATGGTCGCGGGACTGCCACCAATAGGACGACCCAAAACGTGGTCTCCGAGAACGCTCTCCATAATCCGCTCGTGTGCGACGTCGTTGGGGTCATCGTCGGCCATCGCCAACTCTTCCAGGATGACGGTGCGTTCAATATCAAATTCGCGTGCATCAATCAGTGAGTCAGCCACCATGTCAGCGAGGACGTCGATCGCCATTCCCAGATCGTGGTCTTGAACCTTGGCGTAATAGCAGGTGTGTTCCTTAGCGGTCAGGGCGTTGTGTTCTCCCCCCACCTCGTCAAACGCGATGGCAATGTCAAGCGCAGTGCGCTTGTGGGTTCCCTTAAAGAGAAGATGTTCCAGGAAGTGGGTGGACCCGTACGCCACCTTGTCCTCATCTCGTGATCCCACCGCAATCCAGAAGCCGATAGAGGCGGACAAGGCACCAGGAACCTCCTCTGTGAGAATCCTCACACCGCTGGGGTGGACACTTCGCGATACCAGCGCATCACCGCTGGCACGGAACTCGAGCTCGGGCACGGTCAGATCGAAATTAATGGCAGGTGACATAGCCACTAAACCTTAGCGCCTTCATCTTGACACCGAGCAATGCAGAAGGCCCGGAGCAAAGCTCCGGGCCTTCTGGACGAGATAGGTGAAGGACTAGACCTTCACTGACGAGCTAGCGTTTACGGCTGCGCTTGCCTTTACGGCGTTGACGGCAACCATACCGAAGCCAACCTTGTTGAGTACGTCAGCAATCACATACACGATGGCGGCAATGGCAACAGCGGTGCCAACTTCAGCACCACCGAGCTTCATGAACTCTTCAGTTGCTGTACCGATGGGATAAATAGCCCATCCGAACATCACGAAGCGACGCATGATTTTCACTGCCTTGGCTGCGTAATCAGGCATGCCATCGAGCTTGATCTGGAATATTGCCCAGACGATGTACACCCATGCGAGGCTGGAAATGATGAACCAGACCCACGTGCTCATTTCACCTTCGACACCCACTTCGCCGAGGTAACCGGCGACGATCATGATGATGTCAGCGATAACGATGCGGGTGATGAAGCCCTTGCTGGCAGCACCAGCGATGGCAACGATTAGACCAAACTCCACCAGGAGCAGAGGTGTGGTCAGCAACCAGTCGATGTAACGGAAGGGCATCGTTGCGCTAACAGCAGGGCTTGAAGCAGCCGTCTGATCGAAGAAGCCGACAATATCGGTCATAATCCAATACATAATCGCTGCGATGAAGGTAATGATTCCTGCATACGTAGCGGCAATGCGGTGCTCAGGCTTGAGGTCGCCTCTCTCCAAAACGAAGTAGAGGGTTCCTGCCGCCATGGCGACAAAACCGAGCATAAAGAAAGCCTGCGTGATCACAAGCAGATCCATGATTCTCCCTTGACATGTTTCTGTAAAGTTTGCCATCCGTCGGCGCGACGGACCCGTCGGCGGTTGGTCGAGGATGTGTCCTCTTACCGAAGCCACCACAGCGGTGACTAGCGGTGGTGAAACACTACCCCTGCCAAGGACTTTTCGCTGGAAGAAACCTGAATGTCGGATGAACGGGAAGGAACGCGCAGGAACAAATGTTGCAGCCAAGCAAGAGGCTTCTGCTCCGTCCTGGCGAGAACTCAACACCGGAAACGGCGCGGTGTGGCCTCCCCGGTGGAGTGTGAGGAAACTTTCCAGGACTCCGCGCGGAGATGTTAACGAACAAGGTCCGGTTACCTGTGTGGCAACCGGACCTTGACGAGCTGATTTTTTTTACTCGGCAGCTACCGTGCCTTCGTCAGCAATAACCGGGCTCAAGGAGAGCTTGCCGCGATCATCAATCTTGGAGATTTCGACCAAGACTTTTTGCCCAACGGACAACACGTCTTCCACGTCATCCACTCGCTTGCCTCCGGCAAGCTTGCGAACCTCAGAGATGTGGAGCAGGCCATCTTGACCCGGCACCAAGGAGATGAACGCACCGAAGGCTGCGATCTTGACGACCGTTCCCAGGTACTGCTCCCCCACTTCAGGGTTGACCGGGTTAGCAATGGCGTTGACGCGGGCTCGTGCCGCTTCAGCACTGTCACCATCAACGGCACCAATGAACACGGTGCCATCATCGTCAATCGAGATCTGAGCGCCGGTCTCATCCTGAATAGAGTTGATGGTTTTACCTTTGGGCCCAATCAGCTCACCGATTTTGTCGGAAGGAATCTTGACCGTGATCACACGCGGTGCGGTGGCTGCCATCTCGTCAGGTGAATCAATAGCTTCATTCATCACGCTGAGAATATGCAGACGAGCTTCCCTCGCCTGCGTCAAAGCACTGGCGAGGACGCTGGCGGGAATGCCATCGAGTTTGGTGTCCATCTGGATAGCTGTCACGAACTCGCTGGTTCCTGCAACCTTGAAGTCCATATCACCCAGAGCGTCTTCAGCACCGAGGATGTCGGTGAGAGCCGCGTAACGCATCTCTCCATCGACCTCGCCGGAGATGAGGCCCATGGCGATACCGGCAACAGGAGCCTTCAGCGGCACACCAGCATTGAGCATCGACAACGTCGACGCACATACAGACCCCATTGAGGTAGAGCCGTTGGAGCTCAAAGCTTCCGACACCTGACGGATGGCGTAGGGGAAGTCCTCGCGAGAGGGCAACACCGGAACCAATGCACGTTCTGCCAAGAATCCGTGACCAATTTCACGGCGCTTGGGCGTTCCCACGCGACCGGTCTCACCAGTGGAATAAGGCGGGAAGTTGTAATGGTGCATGTAGCGCTTGGTCTTGATTGGGTTCAACGAATCGATTTGCTGCTCCAGCTTCAGCATGTTCAGCGTGGTGATACCCAAAATCTGGGTTTCTCCTCTTTGGAACAGTGCGGAACCGTGAACGCGAGGAATCACATCAACCTCTGCGTCAATGACGCGAAGGTCTGATAATCCACGGCCATCAATACGGATACCTTCTGTCAGCACACGGGCACGCATGACGCGCTTGGTGACTGACTTATAGGCAGCAGAGACCATGCTTAGCGAGCCTTCTGGCAACTCACCAGCCTCGACCTTTTTGGCAATAGCGTCCTTGATGCTGGTCTTGAGTTCATCATCAGCACTCTGGCGTTCTTTCTTGTCCGCAATCTGGTAGACAGCAGCTAATTTGGCCGCCGCCAGACCATCCACAGCAGATAACACGTCAGGGGTGTAGTCCGAGAAGACAGGGTAGTTCTCAATAGCTTTAGCGGACTGGTCAGCAAGTTTCTGCTGCGCGTCCACCAACTGCTTTAAGAACGGCTTGGCGGCTTCAAGACCCTGGGCGACAATTTCTTCGCTGGGCTTGGTGGCACCGGCTTGAATGAGCTCCCAGCTGACGTCGGTGGCTTCTGCTTCGACCATCATGATCGCGACATCTTGCGAGCCATCAGGCGCGGTAACAACGCGTCCGGCCACAACAATGTCGAACACTGCTTCGGCCAACTGGCTGTGTTTCGGGAACGCAACCCACTGGTCGCCGATGAGAGCCAAACGCACCGCAGCAATCGGGCCACTGAAAGGCAGCCCCGAAATCTGGGTAGAAGCACTGGCCGCATTGATGGCCAAAGCATCATAGAACTCATCAGGTGCCATCGAAAGCACGGTAATAACAATCTGAACTTCATTACGCAGACCGTCGACGAAGGACGGGCGCAATGGCCGGTCAATCAAACGGCAGACGAGAATCGCATCGGTCGACGGGCGACCTTCGCGACGGAAGAACGAACCGGGAATCTTTCCCGCAGCGTAGGAGCGCTCTTCAACATCCACGGTGAGAGGGAAAAAGTCAAAGCCCTCTCTCGCGTTCTTGGAGGCGCTTGTTGCAGAGAGCAACATGGTTTCTTCATCCAGGTACGCGGCAACCGCTCCCTGAGCTTGCTGGGCCAAACGACCCGTTTCAAAGCGCACGGTGCGCTTGCCATAAGAGCCGTTATCGAGAACGGCTTCGGCGAATTTAATTTCTGGACCTTCCATTAAGGTCACTTCTCCTTTTACATCAGCAAACATCACCGGCATGTTTACCGGCGATGGTGGCTCACCTGGAGGAAGGAGGCGTGAAGACGTGCCACACACGTGTGCGGGCCTGTTCCTGGCCAACAGTAGAAGTGCACTGTCTTGTGACAGTAGACCACCACCGGTGACCAGCTTCTCGCCCACCTACTTCGAGGGAGAGCCGTATTCGGTTGTGCATTCGCTAAGCGAACTTTCCCAGGCTATCGGCTAAGCCCCGAAAAAGCGATACCCCACGCACTACGCGGGGTATCGGTAGACCGGGAAAAACTAGCGGCGCAGACCAAGCTTCTCGATCAGCGTGCGGTATCGACCGATTTCAACGCGCTGCAGATACCCCAGTTGGCGACGGCGACGGCCGACAATCAACAATAGTCCGCGCCTGGAGTGATGGTCATGCTTGTGCAATTTGAGGTGTTCGGTCAGTTCAATGATGCGGTGGGTCATCAGCGCAACCTGGACTTCGGGAGAACCGGTATCACCAGGGTGCGTGGCGTACGTCTCGATGATGCTTGCTTTGGTGTCGGGCGCAATGGCCATGTCAGCTCTCCTTCGTCTTGCTGCGCGGCGTCACACCCGGATGGGATGACTCTCTAAATCCGCGGCCGTTACACGGCACAGCCTCTGACTCTAGCATCCTCTGTGAGCCGCGGGAGAAGAGTGGGAAATGTTGGTAAGGGAAACCTCCGAAAGCCCCGCCGCTCACCCGGGATACCGCATGTGGCACATCGCCTTCGCGCGTCGAATCCTCCGGCAGACTACCTCAGCGTTATCAAGGTGTGACCATCCTAGGTATTGCCAACAATCGGGTGCCTTTGGGAGAATGAAGGCAAGTTACTCGCCGCTCAGAAGCGCCGGAGGCCGCAGAGCCCCGCCACTGGGCGGCGAGGTTATTAACCCGCTTGCTCGGGGTCTTCCTTCAGCGGAGGCAGAGTAATAATGCCCGTGGCCAGGGACAATCCGCTCAATCGCTGCGGTGAGAGGACCCGATCAAGCTCCGCTTCGTCCATCAAACCTTGGGCTATCACGAGCTGACGTACTGTTCCTCCGCCTGCAAGCGCCTCATGAGCCACCGCCGCGGCTTTTACATATCCGATATAGGGGGTAAGCGCGGTCACGACCCCCACACTGGCCTCCACCATTTGGCGAAGGCGGTCCTCATTTGCCGTGATGCCATCGACACAGTTGATGCGCAGGGTTTTACACGCGTTGGTCAGCCACGCCATCGATTGCATGAGGGACGCAGCGATGATGGGTTCGAACGCGTTGAGCTGTAATTGGCCGGCTTCCGCCGCGGCAGTCACCGTGGCATCAGAGCCAATAATGGCAAAGGCCACCTGGTTCACCACCTCGGGAATGACCGGGTTCACCTTGCCGGGCATGATGGACGACCCTGCCTGCCGGGCGGGCAAGTTGATTTCGCCGAAACCTGCTTGAGGGCCACTGGAAAGCAACCGCAGATCGTTACAGATCTTGGAGAGTTTCACCGCGGCGCGCTTCAATGTCCCCGACAGTGTCATGAAGACACCAGCGTCGCTGGTGGCTTCAATGAGATCCGGCGCAGTGCGGATGTCAAGACCGGTGAGGTCGGCAAGGTGGGCACGAATCGCCTCAGGATAGCGAGGGTCAGCGGTAATCCCGGTACCGATGGCAGTGGCACCGAGGTTGACTTCACAGAGGAAAGGAATGGTCTCCTCGATGCGTTCGTGATCTTCCACGAGCGTGGTGGCAAACCCCCGGAATTCCTGGCCCAACGTCATGGGCACAGCATCTTGGAGTTGAGTCCGCCCCACTTTCAAAATGTCGGCAAATTCTCTGCCTTTGGCCCCAAAAGATTCGGCGAGCAGTTTGTGTTCGGCGTAAAGGCGGCGAACCCCAAATACCATTCCAATTTTGACGGCGGTGGGATACACATCGTTCGTGCTTTGGGAACGGTTGACATCATCAATGGGGTGCAGATGTTGATATTCGCCTCTTCCGTACCCCATGATTTCCAGGCAGCGGTTGGCAATCACTTCGTTGGCACACATGTTGGTGGAGGTTCCGGCACCGCCCTGCACGGCGCCCAAGACGAACTGGTCGTGCAGGTGGCCTTGGAACAGCTCTTCACACGCCTGGTCAATCACGTCTGCTTTAGCCGCTGAGAGAACGCCGAGGTCTTTATTGGCCCGGGCCGCAGCCTGCTTGACGCGCGCCAGGGCGCGAATCAAATCAGGGTAGTTGGAAATGGCCCGTCGGGTAATCGGGAAGTTTTCCAGTGCTCGCGCGGTATGAATTCCCCAGTAGGCGTCCGCGGGGACTTCGTGTTCGCCGAGGGAATCAATCTCTATGCGCATTGCACCAGAGCCAGCCTGGGAGTTCTGGTCCATCCCGGGGCGATAAGTCGCTTCCCCGCCTGGCTCGGCTTTGAATGAGGGACCCGGACCCGTGGTTTTCACCACATCACCACCTTCTGGCAGGGGACGCACACGGACCCCTGCTGCGAGTCTACGAGGTCACAGAGCTCCAAGGTGGCGCTGTTAGCCTGGCGAAGTTAAGAAGGCATTGAGCGAAAGGATCCTCTCATCTTGGAAACACACCCCGTTGAACTTTTCGGTGCCAGCTGGTGCGGCGATTGCATCAGAGCACAGGCGCTGCTGGAACACTACGGAGTTCCCTACACCTACCGGGACGTTGATGCCAGCGAGGCGGACAAAGCTCGCGCAATCGAGCTATCGGGCCGCCTTAACATTCCTGTGTTGGTCTTCTCTGATGGCTCAATCCTGACGGAGCCCAGCAATCCCCTCCTTAACGCCAAGCTCACTGAACTCAGCCTCATCTAGTCATTCGTCACTGGGTCGGCTTAGGCTCACACTATGCAACGCCTCGACGACAGCTCGTGGGTTATCTCCGCCAGTGACCTGGGTGCCTTCGCACAGTGCCCGTGGAAACTTGCGCGGGTAGCCGATCAAAAGTTGAGCAAAGGGGTCAGCGTCCCCGAACTGAGCGACCCCATGATGGACCTCGTTGCAAGGCTCGGTTTAGAACACGAACAGCGGACCCTGGCATCCCTGAGAGCCACGCTCCGTTCTGTTGTCGAAATTCCGTATGAGCGCCCACCAGCCGGGAGCACCGCAGATGTCTGGAGGAATGCCATCCAACGTTCGCTCGACGCGACGCTTGGGGCACTAAATTCCGATGCGGATGCGCTTTTTCAAGCCACGCTGTATCAATCGCAACTGCCTGACACCGAGTTTCCTATCGGGTTTCAAGGCTTTGCCGACTTCATCATCCGACAGGGCGACGAATGGGAGATTTGGGACACGAAGCTTGCGCGCCGTGCCAAGGATTCGGCTCTGGTTCAACTGGCCGCTTATGCCGATCAGCTTCAACAACTCGGAATTCCCACCTCAGGACAGGTTCGCCTGATCCTCGGCGATGGCTCCGCCAGCATCCATGACCTCAGCGAGATTCGCGCTCGCTTCACAGAGCTACGTGATTCTGTGGTGAACCTGATTGCCCAGAGGGAGGCCGACCCCGCTGTTGCCCCCTGGGGCGATGAGCGCTACACCGCGTGTGGAACATCGGGGTGCGGAGCCTGCCAGGAAGCCATCCACGCCCACGATGATCTTTTTCAAATTGCCGGGCTTCGCAAATCCCAACGCACCAAGCTGCTTGCGGCTGGTTTCACGACAATGCCACAGCTCGCAGAGGCGAGCGTGGAGGAAGTACGCCGGCGCGCACGCGGAATGAACAAAGACGCTCTCTCTTCCGTCCACCTCCAGGCCAGCGTTCAAGTCGAATCACGGTCCACGCCCTCGACTCGACCTGCGTGGCAGCTCGTGTCCCGCTCGAGAATCGCGGACCTGCCACTCCCGAACGCTGGGGACCTCTTCTTTGATTTTGAGGGTGACCCGACTTATCAAGAGTTTGATTCCACTGGCGAGCCCCTCAGAGATGATGAGGGGCTCGGTCCTGTGCGGTTTGGTATCGAATACCTCTTTGGTGTGTGGGGAGAGAACGTCAACCCTCACGGGGACAACCCTCGATTTTTGCCGCTGTGGGCGGAGAACTTCGTCCAAGAAAAGGCAGTCCTCGAAGAATTCTGTGCCCTCATCGCACGCCGCCTTGAGGCTCACCCCGCCCTGCACGTGTATCACTATGCAGCGTATGAGCGCACCAAACTTCGACACCTTCACGCCCGACACAACACTGCTTCGGAGTGTGTCACTCGACTACTGGATCACCTCCTGGTGGATCTTTACCCGGTCGTGACCGGCAGTCTCAAAATCGGGTTGCCCGGATATGGACTGAAAGCTCTGGAGGCGCTCTATTTTGAGCCCAACACCCGCACGGGCATTGCCGGTGGTGGTGAATCCGTGGTGGCCTTCATTGATTACAAGGCTTTCGCCCGAGAAGGAGATGCCGCCCAGGCGGATGCCTTAAGAGCCAGCATCACCGATTACAACCGAATTGACTGCTATTCGACTCAGGCCCTGCGGGATTGGCTACTCGACGTAGCGTCGAAAGCTTAAACGAACTCAATTCCCGCACGTAAACGCTCGCGCAGGGGAAACATGTCGTCTCCTACGAGAGACCTCGCACCGGGGGGAAGCTCCTCTTGAACCAGGTTAAGCACCGAGGAAGTGTCCACCAGTGTCACGGGCATCCGTGCGACCGAGGCCACCGCCGTTACCGGTGCTGGCGCGTGGGCGTCGGGTACGACGTAGGCCATGGCACTAAAGCGCACCCCCAGTTTTCTCTGCAGCTTCTTGACCATCCGGGCCAGTTCCTTGATGGGGCGCTCCCCCGGATCCACGCCTTCCCCAATGATTTCTCCCCGTGCTCCTAGGGTGATGGGGCCCCAATCTTCGCTTTGAAGTGCCCATAACCGGCTGGGCCCCACGACAATATGATCAATCTTTATCGCGCCCTGAGTCCTCGACCCCTCCACCAGGACGTCATGCCAGATCTCATAGGACGGCCCCAGCTTGGCTAGAACACCCGCCGTGTTTTCTTCCGCTATCGCCGAATGGAGGATATGTCGGATGCTGGCCGGTGCTCGTTTGACAAGCTCGGGGTCAAAAACGTTGGGGTGTTCTACTCCCCGCCCAAGCCATTCCCTGACCGCGCTGCCGTATCGCTCGCGAAACCAACCGCCAGGATGACCGTGGCTTCTCGCGCCTGGGCCGCTTGACTTCGCAGGAGCCGGGCCCGGCGCCATCCATCCTGGTGATGAGGGATCCCTGGCAACCTTGGAACTCCCACTGGGATCGGGCTCGGGAACCTGTATTGCCTCCCACGCCGATTGAACGTCGTCAAACTCCTCAGTGGTCCCACCCCTGTCAGGATGGGCCCTAGCCAACGCTTTACGGTAGGCCCGTTTGAGCTGGTCAGGATTTGCTCCGGGGTGCACGCCCAACAATTCGTAGGGGTCAGGCTGCGATGTCACTGCGCCTCACCCACTCGCTTCATATTCCCTATGTTAGAAAGCAAGACTTAGTCCCTCCTGAATGCCGACCACGTGAGGTCTGCCTGAGCGACGAGGTTCTCACGCGTGATCTCTATCGTGGCCTCGAGGAATTCACCGGCGAGCGCTCGGGGAAGCCAGAGCGCAGCGTCGGCCCACATTCGGTCCAGAGGAAGAGCACCCAGCGGCCACCATGAGGGCTCCAACTCCACGGATGCCTGGGGGAGCCCCGTAAACGTTCGCGCTACAAAAGCGTGGGAGCGCTGGGAAAGCTCAGGTCTCCCGAGGAAAGGATAGGACACCCGGGCAATAGGGGTGAGGTCAGTCGTCTCCACGACGATTCCTACTTCTTCGAATACCTCTCGCACAGCAGCTTCTTCCGCACTCTCGTCGCTCTCCCTCTTGCCGCCTGGCCCCACAATTTTTCCGACCCCGAGCCCCGTCAGTTTCTCGCCCAGTAACACGGTCGGGTCGTCGACTGGGCCGGAAATCAGATACACCACCGCTACATCGAACATCTCTCCAGGCTAAGTGCTCCCGGGTCCGTGTGCTTCTCAAAAGCTTGTTACCCTCGGGAGGTGCGAAAAACGTTTTTAGAAGTGCCACACACTCATAGGCCCCACCCCTTTCGGGTTGTCACAGCGATAATCAGTTTCGTAGTGGCTCTCACCCTCGCCTTCGCTATGGCCGTGCAGCTGATGAGCCTCCCCAACTTAGGAGTTGTCGTCCAGGGGCAGTTTTTTTCGCACTTTGCCAATTCGGTGTCGGTCTTTGCCGTTCTCGCCATGATCGCCGGCGGAATTATTGGCCTCAGAACCTCCAGAGATGGACGGCTTCTGGCCATAGTGAGAGCAAATCTGGCGCTCTACGCCATCATGATTTTGGTTCCGCAGATAATCCTGCTGGCACAGACTCCCCTGGGTTCCTCCCCCGGTGGAGCGCTCGGCGGTTGGTCCGCCGCCATCATTTATTTCCTGGTTCCTGCGTTTCTTGTCGTGGAATGGGTTTTCAACCCGTTGCGCGCTCGAATCCCCCGATGGTCGCCGTTCGTAGGGCTCGCTTTGGCCTTGGTATGGCTCGCGGCGGCAATAGTTTTGGGAGAGATTTTTGGCTGGGATACGAGCTTTTACTTTGACTCTCCAACAGACGCCAGCTATCCCTTCGCCGGGGCGTACATTGGCGCCCTCGTGGCCTCCCATTTCGTAGCGGTTTTTTTCGTTCTGATTGTCAACCGCATTCACTACCGGATTATCCCCAGGAACCTCTTCGAGTCATAGTGTCAGTGATAGGTGGGATGATGAGAATATTCCATGTCCCGGCCGGAGAACCCATGACGTATCTTTTCGACGATGCCCCACCACCGTGCACCACGTGCGGGGCCGGCATCTCGGTTCCGCTGATTTTTGGCTCACCCTCAGAGGAGATGCTAACCGCGTCAGCCCTCGGACACATCGCTCTCGGCGGGCCCCAAGAAAGAGCGCTCGCTGCTCACTGGATGTGTCAGGCACCTGAGTGCCACAACCAACATTAGCTAAGCGGCACGTTTTTCTAACTCACCCGTGAGAAGCCCAATCAGCGCACCAACCTGCATGGTGACCTCGACGCCAGCTTCGCTTTCTTCACCATCCAGAGCCCGAGCAGCAAGCCCTGATTTCTGGTCAATGAGCTCCGCAATGCGTGCGTCAATAGTCTGTGCTGCCACGATTCTCCAGGCTGTTACGGGGAGTTCCTGACCAATCCGGTGCACGCGATCAATCGCCTGGGTCTGCTCGGCGCTGGTCCACGAGAGCTCAGCCAGCACCACGTTAGAAGCCGCTTGCAAGTTGACTCCCACTCCGGCAGCAAGAAGCGAACACACAATTACTTGAACGGAGTCATCGTCGGTGAAGGCATCAATGGCGCTTTGGCGCTGAGAGGAGCTTTGGTCACCGCGAATAGATGTCGTCTTGATTCCCACTGAAGCAAAGTGAGCCTCCGCTTTATTAAGCACGTCTATGTGCTTGGCAAAAAACACGACCTTGCCCACGTTCCTTGCAAGCTGGGCTGTGTAGTCCGCGGCCATGACGGCTTTGGCGGTACCAATCTTGCGCACCAGAGTAAAGACGTTATCTCCGGTGTCTTCGTGCTTGGTTTCTTCAACTTCCGAGGTGCAGACCAGACGGATTAAATCGTCATCGACACCGTCCAAGGGCTTGGAACCTCGCGCTGCGATAACCCTGTCATACCGCACCATAAGCCTGGAAACAAGCTTTGCTTCCGCGTCGAGGATGGAACGCCCCAGATCATCGTCAAGTTCAATGGGAACATCTGCCACTCGCCTGGCGGGAATGTCTCGTGCCACATCTTTCTTCCTGCGGCGAACGATGCCCATCGAGATCACAGCTTTCCTAGCTTCAAAAAAGAAACCTGGGTCTGCCGGGGTGAGGCCCGTCGCCTCGAGCTTTCCCATGAGTTCGCCTGCCGGCTTTTTCTCATCGATCCACCCCAAGAACTGCCAGATCATCCGGAAATCCTCGATCTGGTTGATTAGGGGAGTCCCCGTCAGCGCAACTAAGAGAGGGTGGCGCAACCGCCCACGAATGGTCTTAGCGATGGCCTGCACGTGTTTAGACCGCTGGGAGTCTTTATTTTTAATGAAATGCGCTTCATCGACCACCATTCCGCGGAAGTCGAACTTTGACAGCCATCCGACGTGCCGGTCAAGAATGTCGTAGTTGACAATAAAGACGTCGCTAAAAGCGTTGAGTTCAATCCCATCACCGTGAACAACCGTGGGTCGACGTTGCGGCAACCACTGATGAACTTCACGCAACCAATTGGTCTTGACAACGTTAGGAACGACGACCAAAAGTGGAAACGCACCCGCCACCTCAGCCGCCATCAACGCCTCCGCTGTTTTACCCAGCCCCGGTTCATCTGCCAGCAGGAAGCTCCGATGGCCCTGCTTAACGCTTTCCACTACCTCCGACTGGTGCACCATCAAGTCAAGACCACCGGGCGTGGAAAGATTTCCCGCCGGGGGCAAACTCATGCTCGCGACTCCCCCACCGGCGCCCTGTTCAAAGGAACGAAACAGCGGTTCCATGAGCTCCCAGTTCAGCAAAAGGCCCTCTGCGAACGCTTGCGGCTTGTGGTAGGCAGCAAAATCTGGCGCCATGAAGGGATTGGCAAGCTGCGCTTGACGCACTGAGGCAGGAACGACTTGCTTAGCGGCCTCGGGAGCGAGGACAACAACGTCCTCCACGATAATCAGGTCATCCGGCGCCAGAGCCATTCCCGAAGCTACGAGAAAGTCTCGCCGCATTTTTTTTGCCGAGTCAGAGACTTTTGCTTCCGGCGCCAATAACACAATCAGAGTGGTGTCTCGGGCAGCTGTCTTCGCCATAATTGAGGCAAGACCATCGAGGCGCTTGAGAGCCTCCTGCTTCTGGGCGGGCGAAGAGGTGACGTCTTCTCTTGCCCGTTGGCGCTCCTCACGCACCAGCAACGCTGCCACCTGAAACTTGGTCCGATTGTGGCCAGCTACTTTGCCTCGGCCCGCGGATGCTTCTACCTCTCGAACAGCTCTCGCCAAAATGGGGATGATGCCTTGGTCATCAAGAGGCTTCTTGCGTCCTCTTTTCGCGCCAGCAGAACGTGATGTCGTCCTTGTAGGGCCTGAAGAGGCCATTTTTCTCCTTGTTACACATGTGAGTGATGGTGCTAGCGAGTCACTCGTCTCGCACTAGGGGCCAGGGTGCTTCGCCCATGATGTAAAGCCGAAAGGAACAATCAGACCTGAACGGGAACCGTATCAGTGAGAGCATTCGTAGTCTACCCGCAATGAAGGCTAACCTGCCACCGAGCTGTGATTAAGGCCTTCGGCTTTTCGCGCCATAGCGTTCGCCATGCCCGAGAACACGACCCCGTGGAAAGGCGTTACGGCGATCCAGTACAACCGGCCGCCAAGACCATGGGGAAAGAAGATTGCGCGCTGATGCAAGACACTTCCCCCGCGTCGCCCGGGGGTAATGGTGAATTCCAGCCAGGCCAAACCAGGAAGCTTCATCTCTGCACGCAAGCGCAAAAATCGACCTTTGTCGATGTCTTCCACCCTCCAAAAATCGAGCGCCTCGCCGACAACAAGCTTGTCAGGGTCGCGGCGCCCACGACGCAGGCCTACGCCACCGACCAATTTGTCTATCAAACCCCTGGCCGCCCACGCAACAGGCAAGGAGTACCAACCGTTGGCACCACCAATGCTTTCCACAACCTCCCACAGTTCCTCGGGGCTCGCCTCAGAGGCCACCTCTCGAGAATCGGTGAACACCGTGTGACCTGTCCACTCCGGGTCGGAAGGAAGTGGATCCGAGGGCGCTCCCGTTACCGGACTGTTTCGCCAGGACGTTTCTACAACGCCATTTTTCATCCGAGCAACCGCCAGGCGAACGGACTTCCGGTATCCGATGAGCCCCTCCTCTGGTGGATCGATGACCGCATCAATGTCTCGATTTTTCATCACCGCATCGTGCAGCAGAGACTCAATGATCGGGACAGCCAGAGAACGGGGAATGGGGGTCACCAGATTCACCCACTGGGACGCAAGCCACGGGGTGAGGACAGGTAACGAGGCGATGGGGCGCTGTTTCAAGCCCGCTTCTAGCGCGTAGCCATTCATCAGCTGGCCGTAGCGGAACACGTCGGGTCCCCCAATATCTAAAGCTCGGTTGACGCTGGAGGGGAGGTCTGCCGCGCGGACAAGGTAGTGCAAAACATCGCGAATAGCGATGGGTTGAATAAAATTTCGTACCCATTTTGGCGCGGGCATGTAGGGAAGAACCTCTGTGAGGTGTCGAATCATTTCAAAGCTTGCGGAACCGGAACCAATGATGACGCCCGCTTGCAGCGCAACGGTCGGGACACCCGAGGCCAACAAAATTTCCCCCACTTCCTTTCGCGACCCCAAATGCCGGGAGAGGGGTCCTTCCGGATGCAACCCGCCGAGGTACACAATTCTCTGTACACCCGCGGCGCGTGCTTTTTGAGCAATAGTGTTTGCAACCCGGCGCTCGAGTTCTTCAAAGTCCCCTGCGCTTGACATGGAGTGAACCAGGTAATACAGCGCTTCTTGACCGGCGACCGCCGCCTCAACATCGTCAGGAACCAGGAGATCACCGCGAACAATCTCAACGGCGTCGCGCCACGGGACGCCATCGAGACGGTGTGGCTCCCTGGCCACCACCCGGACATCGTGCCCAGCTTCAAGAAGTTTGGGGACCAAGCGACCGCCAACGTATCCCGTGCCCCCGGTAACAAGAATCTTCATGGAAGAACACTATGGCCGCTGGCTGAGAAACACATCCCGATTCGCTAGCGTGAGGGAATGCCTATGGACGCCATCGTGACGTGGTTTAGCACCAATCACCGGAAGCTTCCCTGGCGAGAAAAAACCTGCACACCCTGGGGAGTTCTGGTCTCCGAAGTGATGCTGCAACAAACCCCTGTCGCCCGCGTGTTGCCCGTGTGGGAGGAGTGGATCGCTCGTTGGCCCACCCCCGAGGAGTGCGCGAGTGCCCCCCTATCTGAGATCGTTACCCTGTGGGGGCGCCTGGGATATCCCCGAAGAGCAAAGCGTCTCCACGAAGCGGCTTTGGTCATGACAACCACACACGATGGCTCTGTTCCGGTTCAACTCGACGCGCTCCTCGCCCTTCCTGGTGTGGGTGACTACACCGCAAGGGCAGTGCGGTGTTTCGCCTTTGGAATTCCCGGCCCTGTGGTGGACACCAACGTCCGCAGAGTTCTTGCACGCCTGGTTGGGGGACACGGCGAAGCCGGCCCACCTCGGACGAAGGCTGACCTTGACGCAGGCCAAGCTGCCCTCGATCGCGTGACAAGCGTCGCGGACAAAATCACTTTGTCTAAAGGCCTGATGGAGCTGGGTGCCGTGATTTGCACAGCACGTTCGCCCCGGTGCGAAGGGTGCCCCGTGGCCTCGCAGTGTGAGTGGAGATCTCGGGGATATCCTGCCTATGAGGGGCCTAAAGCCCCGGGCCAAAAAAGATTTGAGGGAAGTGACCGCCAAGTGCGCGGGCTAATTCTTCGTGAACTGCGCGGAAGCGACACCCCTGTACCCACGGCTTTCTTGGCTACCCTCACCGCCGACAGTTCCCAATTCGATCGCGCTGTTTCCTCCCTGCGTTCTGACGGGTTAGTACAAGAAAGCCCCGGACACCCCGGGCAGCTGCACCTCGCAGATTAAGCCTTGTCCCTACGAATAATCTCGCGCATACCCTCGATGGCAACGGGCAACAAATGCTCAACACTAGACGCTGCCCACTCCTCAGCGGTCATCGGCGACTGGTCGGGGTGACCCATCACCATCATCAAACCACCAGCACGAACGCGAAGCACAGAAGCAACGATGTAGAGGGCCGCTGCCTCCATCTCGGAACAGATGGCACCCCCGCCAATCCAAGCCGCCCAGCGGTCATGGAGTTGTCGTGCCACCGGCATGCGATCGGGAGCATGCTGGCCGTAGAACGAATCCTTGGATTGAGAGACACCGACGTGAACGTTCTTACCCAGCCCCACGGCCGCGTCTTTGAGCGCTTGAGTAATATCTAGGTCAGCTATCGCTGGAAATTCCATCGGAAGATAGTGCAGGCTAGTGCCCTCATCGCGAATGGCACCCGAAACGATGGCGATGTCACCGGGCTTGATGTGGACTTGCATGGAACCGGATGTACCCACGCGAACAAACGTGTCGGCCCCAACAGCAACCAACTCTTCGAGACCGATTGCTGCGGAGGGGCCTCCGATGCCCGTCGACATGACTGACACTTTTTCGCCCTCAAGAAAGCCTGACCACGTTTCATACTCCCGGTGGCTCGCAACTTTTTGGGGTTCATCAAAGTGGGCAGCAATCATCTCGCACCTCCCTGGATCACCGGGCAGGAAGACATAACGACCCACATCGCCCTCGGCAAGCTCAATGTGATACTGACGGGCTCCGTCTCTTTTCATGGACACAGGGGCTTCTCCTTCGTGGGGCGGGCGGGTTTGGCGGAACACGGCGTTGTCAACACTCTAGGTGGCACGGGCACAAAAACCAGAGACGGGCCATTTTTGGGGGCCGTCAATACGACTTCACTCCGACCGGCGTTTTTCCTGAAACAATACTGACTCCCGCACTGGTTCCCACCATCTGGGCGCCGGCGTTCAAAAGGGCAAGAGTATGTTCGAGGGTACTAATTCCACCCGATGCTTTCACGCCCACCCCTTGTGGGCATCGAGCAAAAAGGTAAGAAATGTTCTCGGGGTTGGCTTTTTCGATGGCGCCGCTACTAGCGTTTTTGAGATATTTGACTCCCGCTTCCAAAGAAAGATCAATGGCAGCCTCTTTCTCAGCGTCTGTGAGCAAAGGTAACTCCAGCATCACCTTGATAGGAACCCCCGAAGCCTCCACAACGCCCCTAATGTCACGACCAAACTCGGCGAACATGCCACTCTTGAGCCATCCGATCTGAACGCCTATGTCGATTTGTTGGGCTCCCAGGGACACTAAAGCGGCCGCTTCGGCCGCTTTCCCCGCTGAGGTCATCAAACCCACTTCGGGAAAGTCCAGCGCAGAGGCCACCACGATTGAAGTCCCGGACAATTCCCCGGCAACCACCTCCAGCCAGCTACCCTGAACCATCGCGGCCTGAAAGCCGTATTCCACACACTCCTGGGCGTGGGCAAGAACCTTTTCTCGGGTAACCTGAGTGCCGATAAGGGTGTGTTGAATTGCCCCCGCCACGTTATCTTGACTCCACGCGGTCGTCATTGAGTGCCTCCTCCTGGAATTAAGTCTTTCTCATACGGCAGGGAGGCGACGACCTCCAGGCCTTGGACGGTGAACGCTGCCGCCGCTGACCCTCGCGAAATCGCTTCCTTCAGCGGAAGCCTTTTGACCAGCGCCACGACAAGGGCCCCCACAAAACTATCCCCCGCGCCCGTCGTGTCGCGAACATGCTCCACCTGGTGGGCCGAAGAGTAAAAGCTCTCCTGCGCGTTACGGGCATAGGCCCCCTGTGCCCCGAGGGTAATGATGACGGTTCCGACGCCGTGGTGCAGGAGAACGCGCGCGCTATCCTCCGGGCCACCGGATGTCACACCGAGGGTGCGAACAATATCTCTTGCCTCAATAGCATTCGGGACTAAATAGTCAATGCATTCCAGAACCTCTGTGGGAATCGGAACCGCAGGGGCGGGATTACACACCGTCATCACCCCACGAGCTTTGGCGTACCGGAGTGCGCTAAAGCCCACCTCTGGATTGAGTTCAAAAGAAACAACGAGTGCATCAGACGTATCGATGAGGTCCCATAGGCTTTCCAGGCTTTCCGGTGTGAGAGCTTCCAGCGCCCCGGGCGCAAGAGCGATGCGATTGTCTCCCCCTGGCTCCACGAGAATAAATCCAACCATCGTGGGCGCCCCCACGGTAATGACGCCACGCGCATCCACTCCTTCGCGTCTCCACAACTCTCGCCCGAGTGCAGCTGCCGAATCGTCACCGACAGCACTGATCAGTGCGACCTCTCCGCCGAGACGAGAGATTTGGATTGCCTGATTGGAAGCTTTGCCTCCTGGCCCCTCCACATACCTACCGCCCGTAACCGTCTCACCAACGGCGGGGACGCGGTCGAGAACCATGGTCTTACCCACCCCAAAACCACCGAGCACAGTCACCCGCATCAAAACCTCTCCTCTCGCGGCCTGGGGGGCTAGCCCGGCGCCACGTTAGTGAGAAAGATAGACCCCCGAACAGAGACCGGCAAGCGGGTGCTCATGTGCGCAGAATTGCGCACATGAGCTGGCGAAGCTAGTCCTCCTCAGCAGCGGTCTTGTAAGGGTCAGCATCTCCCGCATACTGGGCCGATTTTGCCTGTTCCCCGGTCTGAATGTCGCGCGCTCGAGCCTCATTGAGCAAGTCCGCGATGGCAGCAGCGTTTTCAGGGATACCGTCCAAAATGAATTCCAGCGAGGGGGTCAGGCGAGCCGTGATGTTCTTTCCCACCTCAGTGCGAAGCATCCCTGTGGCAGCACCCAGCGCTTTTTGAGTGTCCGCGCGTTCTTTGTCGTCACCGAGCACTGTGTAAAAAACACTCGCATGTTGCAAGTCACCTGTCACCTGCACATCCGTAATGGTGACGAACCCCAACCGTGGGTCACGCAATCCTCGCTGAAGTCGTTCAGCCAGAATCTGGCGAATCAAATCCGCCATCTTCCGGGCCCTGGGAGAATTACTACTCACGAACTTTTTCCTTCATCTCAATAGTTTCGATCTCATCACCAATTTCAATGTCTTTTATCTTGCCCAAACCGATACCGCACTCGAAGTCCGTTCGGACCTCGGTGACGTCATCCTTGAACCGGCGCAGAGAGTCAATTGCCAAGCCATCGACAATGACAACACCATCGCGAATAACGCGTGCTTTGGCATTTCTGGTGATTGTTCCCGAGCGAACGATACATCCGGCGATAGTTCCCGCCTTCGAAGACTTGAAGACCTCACGGACTTCGGCAAACCCAGACTGAACCTCTTCGAACTCAGGCTTGAGCATGCCCTTGAGGGAGTTCTCAATCTCATCCAATGCGTTGTAGATGACGGAGTAAAAACGAACATCGACACCTTCACGCTGAGCACGCTCGCGGGCTTTTGCATCCGGGCGGACGTTGAAGCCCACGATAATTGCGTTATCAATGGTGGCGAGGTTCACATCACTTTCGGTGATAGCACCCACACCACGGTGAATAATCCGCAACTGCACCGAGTCGCCAACTTCGATCTTGAGCAGCGAGTCTTCCAGCGCTTCCACAGCACCGGAGACGTCACCCTTAATAATGAGATTGAGCGACTCGATTTTGCCATCTTCGAGAGCCTTAGTGAAGTCCTCGAGGTTGATACGCTTGCGCGCTTTGGCCAGCAACGCATTGCGTTCGACGGCTTCACGCTTCTCCGCAATCTGGCGGGCTGTGCGGTCATCATCGGTGACGATGAAGGTGTCTCCCGCGCGGGGAACACTGGAAAGACCCTGGACCGAGACGGGACGAGAGGGGTAGGCCTCTAGCACCGGATCGCCGTTTTCATCGGACATCGCGCGAACGCGCCCGTAAGCGGTTCCCGCGACAATGGCTTCACCTACGCGAAGAGTTCCTGACTCAATGAGAACCGTCGCAACGGCGCCCCGGCCCTTGTCAAGCCTCGCCTCAATTGCCACACCGCGTGCGGTGCGATTGGGATTCGCGCGAAGGTCAAGACCTGCATCCGCGGTCAACAGCACAGCGTCCAACAATTCTGCAATGCCTTCGCCCTTGAGCGCGGAGACCTTCACCATCTGAGTGTCTCCGCCGAACTCTTCTGCCACCAACCCGAACTCGGTCAATTGCTGCATGACCCTATCTGCCTTGGCTCCGGGGGTATCCATCTTGTTGATAGCCACCACGATGGGCACACCCGCTGATTGTGCGTGATTGAGCGCCTCAATCGTCTGAGGCATGATGCCGTCATCGGCTGCCACCACGAGGATGGCAATGTCGGTGACCTGAGCACCTCGAGCACGCATGGCGGTAAACGCCTCGTGACCGGGAGTATCAAGGAATGTCACCGCGCGCTCCATGCCGTCGTGCTCCGTCCACACCTGGTAGGCACCGATGTGCTGGGTGATTCCACCAGCCTCGCCGGCAACGACATTAGCGTTTCGGATGGCATCCAGAAGCTTCGTCTTACCGTGGTCAACGTGACCCATGACGGTGACGACGGGAGGACGAATGACCAAATCTTCTTCGTCTTCCACCTCATCCAAATCGATATCGAAACTCTCCAAGAGCTGCTTATCTTCGTCCTCAGGCGAGACAATCTGGACTTTATAGCCCAGCTCCGAACCCAAAACCTCGAAGGTTGCCTGGTCTAGAGATTCCGTGGTGGTAGCCATCTCGCCGAGCTGGAACAAGACGGTGACGAGGTTTCCGGGGGGAACCGGGAACCCGGTCAAGTTCTCAATCTTGTCGGCCAGATCGTTCATCGATGCGCCCTGGCGCAAACGAATAACGGTTGAACCATCTCCGCGAGGTATGGAGACGCCACCTAAACTAGGGGCCTCGCGCATTTCAAACTCTTGCCTCTTCGTCCTCTTGGACTTGCGAGACCTATTTTTTCCCCCACCGCGACCAAACGCTCCAGCCGTGCCGCCACCGGGACCTCTCCCGCGACCTCCAGCACCCGGGCGTCCACCAGCACTGGGGCGCGCCCCGCCGGGGCCCCCACCGGGTCCTGCAGCAGCTCCGGCAAAACCTGGGCCGCCACCGGGACGACCGGGGCCTCCGGTGCGTTGTTGGAACGGCGCGCGGGCACCCCCTTCACGCTCAGCAGGACGGCGAGGCATTGCGCCGTCGCCAGGTCGACCAGGGGCGGGGCGGCCCATTCCCTGAGCCGACGCGAAAGGATTGTTTCCCGGGCGAGGAATTCCCGGGCGCGCCATTCCCTGAGAGGATGCGAAAGGATTGTTTCCCGGGCGAGGAATTCCCGATGGACTCGGCTTTGCCTCGGGTGTTGCGGTCTCAACCGGCTTATCTTCGGGCTGCGCCGGGGGTTCTTCGGCCACCGGGGTGGGCTTCGCTGCCGGCTTGGGCACGGGCGTCGTTTCTTTTGTTACCTCGTCTTGAGGGACAGGAACGATACCTTCTTCGGCGAACGCTGCTTTGAGTTTCCTCGCTACGGGAGGTTCCACCGTAGAGGATGGCCCTTTGACGAACTCGCCGATTTCTTTAAGCTTTTCGAGCGTGCGCTTGGAGTCAATGCCCAGTTCCGCAGCAATCTCGTGTACGCGTGGTTTTCCCGCCACAATTCTCCTGTCTGGGCGAACCCAGTCAGGGCGCGCCGCTACCTACATACGTGGCTCATGCCGAGCCGTTCATGAGGGTTCCATTAGCCATTCAGCCTGTTCTTAGCGAGGTCGGTCGACCTACTGAGGTTTTCTACTGCGCCACACTCGAGCGAAGGTCCTTTTTTAAGAGCCCTACCCCATGCTTTTCGTTGAAGAGAGAGGGAAAGACAGTCTTGTGTGAGATGCACCCAAGCACCCCGACCAGGTTCTTTCCCTTTCTTATCAACGACCAGCTGGTTCTCCACCGCCACACATCTCAGAAGGTTCTCTGTCGAATCTGCACGGTGGCACCCCAGGCAGCGCCTGATTACTGCCATTGTAGTCCCTTACTCGCCACGCCCGGGCACAGCCCTCTTTGCGGACTAAGAATCCATCACCGAATCAGGCTGGATGTCGATTTTTGCCCCCGTGAGTTTCGCAGCCAAGCGTGCGTTCTGGCCCTCTTTGCCGATCGCAAGAGAGAGTTGATAATCCGGCACTAAGGCGCGAACCTGTCGGGCCTCTTCATCCAGCACAAAGGCACTCGTCACCTTCGAGGGGCTCAAAGCATTGGCAACAAACTGGGCCAAATCATCCGAATGATCGACGATGTCAATCTTCTCTTCCCCCAGCTCGGATTGCACGGCCCGCACGCGCTGACCCAATTCGCCGATACATGCACCCTTGGCGTTAATGCCAGGGGCCAGCGCCTTTACAGCGATTTTCGTGCGATGTCCCGCTTCCCGCGCTATGGAGGTGATGTCTACGAGACCCTTCTGGATTTCGGGCACCTCCAGTGTGAAGAGTCTGCGAATCAACCCCGGATGCGTCCGGCTCACCGTGATGGAAGGGCCTTTGAGGCCTTTCTCCACCTTCGTGACGTACACACGAAGCCTGGCCCCGTGCTCATAATTTTCCGTGGGAACTTGCTCTTCTGGCGGGAGGATTGCTTCAACCTCGCCCAGGCTGACATGAATCATCCGCGGGTTAGGGCCCTGTTGAATCACGCCTGAGACAATGTCGCCCTCTTTTCCGCGGTACTCCCCCAGAATGCGATCGTCTCCGATATCGCGCAAACGCTGATTGATCACTTGCTTGGCAGCGTGAGCCGCAATGCGGCCGAAACCTTCGGGGCTGTCAGCTTCTTCACTGACTTTTTCGCCTTCGTCGTTGAGGACAGGAGTGAACAGAAGGACGTGTCCCGTCTTGCGGTCCAACTCCACGCGTGCGCGAGGCGCATCCGGTTCGAGGCGTTGACCCCGGTTATCGGCAAAGCCCATGTGCTTTTCATACGCGACCAAAACGGCCTGTTCGATGATGATGACCAGGTCATCAAAGGGGATGTCGCGCTCTGCTTCCATCAGTTTGAGCACGCTCATATCAATATCCATGAGAGCCCTCCTATTCGATTATCTGAAAAGCCTGTGCTCGCTTCTACACACATTATAAGGGCCCGGATGTTGACTCCAGCCCGAACGTTCTACTTCCGAGGAGGAAGTGCTGCTACGACCTGATCCAGAGGCATCAGGGTTCTGTCCCCGGTGCGACGATTCCAGTATTCGACCTCGCCCTCGCTGGCTCCGCGCCCCACGATGACGATATGAGGAACGCCGAGAACTTCTGCATCCGCAAACTTGACCCCGGGTGAAAGCTTGGCTCGGTCATCAAAGAGCACATCTTTGCCGGCAGCTTCCAATGTGGAACACAGCTGCTCAGCAACCTGGAACACAATGTCATCTTTGCCCGCGGCGACAACATGAACGTCAAAGGGGGCGATAGCTTCGGGCCAAATGAGGCCTTTGTCATCGTTGTTGGCTTCAGCAATCACGCCAACAAGCCTCGTGACGCCGATGCCATAGGAACCCATGGTGACGGTAACAAGGGAGCCGTTTTCATCCAGCACCTTCAAACCCAATGCTTCGGCATACTTGCGGCCCAACTGGAAGACATGCCCAATTTCCATGCCGCGCGCGGTCTCAATAGGTCCGGAACCATCAGGGGCTTCATCGCCATCTTTGACAGCGGCGATATCAACAACACCATCGGCGTGAAAATCTCTGCCCATCACCAGGTTGAACACGTGTTTTTCGTGTTCATTAGCGCCGGTAACCCACGAGGTTCCGTGCACTACTCGGGGGTCAACATAGAGTGAGAGACCCGTTGTTGAGGCGCTTCCCAGGACGGGTCCTTGCGCAGACCAGGGACCGATGTATCCCTTGACTAACCCCGGATGCTTGGCAAAATCTTCCGCGGTGGCCTGTTCAATAGCCGCCGGTGCGAAGGCTACTTCAGCACGCTTGAGGTCGACATCTCTGTCTCCAGGAAGTCCCACAACAACGAGCTCCCGGTTCTCATCGGGGTGGGTCAGAGCCAAAACCACGTTCTTGAGGGTGTCGGCGGCTTCCCAGCGTCCAGAATCCTTGGGGTGCCGGTCATTGGCTAGATTAACCAAAGTGTCAATGGTGGGGGTCTTAGGCGAATCAAACACCACGGGTTGCTGGTTCGAATCAAGAGAGAGCGCAGGTGGTGGCGTCGTCACAAACGCCTCGACGTTGGCCGCATATCCCCCCTGAGTTCGCACAAAGGTGTCTTCACCAATATCCGTGGGGTGGAGGAATTCCTCGCTACGCGAGCCTCCCATAGCGCCGGCATCGGCTTTCACAATCACGTATTCCAGGCCAAGACGCTGGAAAATCCGCTCATATGCGTCGCGCTGAGCCTGGTAACTCACGTCGAGACCTTCGTCGGTGTAGTCGAAGGAATACGCGTCCTTCATCGAAAATTCGCGTCCGCGAAGCAGACCAGCCCGAGGTCGGGCTTCGTCACGATATTTGTCTTGAATTTGGTAAATCATCAACGGAAGGTCTTTGTAGCTGGAATACAGGTCCTTCACCGTCAGGGTGAAGACTTCTTCGTGGGTAGGCGCCAGAAGATACTCTGCACCTTTTCGATCGTGAAGGCGGAAGATTCCCTCACCATATTCTTCCCAGCGTCCCGTCTTCTCGTAAGGCTCCTTGGGGAGGAGGGCGGGAAAGTGTACCTGTTGCGCTCCAGCGCGCTGCATTTCCTCGTGCACAATCTTCTCGATGTTTTGACGAACACGTAAGCCCATCGGAAGCCACGCGAAGATTCCCGGCGCCTGGCGACGGATATATCCTGCTCTGACGAGCCATTTGTGACCAGCGACCTCCGCCTCGGCAGGGTCTTCACGAAGGGTGCGGACGAAGAGGTGAGAAAGGCGTGTAGGCACCGCTCTAGACTACCTGGCTCCTATGCGGTGACGACCTCGGGGGTACCACTGGGCGCATTAGGCATTTCCGCAGCAAGACGATTTGCTTCTTCAATTAGCGTGGCCACAATCTCAGACTCAGGAACCGTCTTGATCACTTCGCCCTTGACAAAAATCTGGCCCTTGCCGTTACCGCTGGCGACACCCAAATCGGCTTCTCTTGCCTCGCCGGGTCCGTTAACGACACAACCCATGACGGCAACACGAAGTGGAACTGTCATCCCTTCAAGACCTTTGGTCACATCCTCTGCGAGCGTGTACACATCGACTTGAGCGCGGCCACAGCTGGGACAGGAGACAATTTCAAGCTTGCGTTCGCGCAAATTCAGCGATTCCAATATTTTGAGTCCCACTTTGACTTCTTCGACGGGTGGGGCAGACAGGGATACACGAATCGTGTCTCCGATTCCCTCACCGAGCAGAATTCCAAAAGCAACGGAGGACTTGATCGTCCCTTGGAACGCAGGCCCCGCCTCGGTAACACCCAGGTGGAGTGGCCAATCGCCACGTTGCGCAAGTTGACGATAGGCGTTCACCATCACGATGGGGTCATTGTGTTTGACCGAAATCTTAAAGTCGTGAAAATCGTGTTCCTCAAAAAGGCTGGCCTCCCAAACAGCACTTTCCACCAGCGCCTCCGCGGTTGGCTTTCCATATTTCTCCAGCAAGCGAGGGTCTAAAGAACCTGCATTCACACCGATCCGCAGGCTGACACCTGCATCTTTGGCGGCCTTCGCTATCTCCCCCACTCGGTCATCAAACTTCCTGATGTTCCCGGGGTTCACGCGAACCGCAGCGCAACCAGCATCAATAGCCTGAAAGACATATTTGGGCTGGAAGTGAATGTCCGCGATGACAGGGATTTGGCTCTTCTTAGCGATAATCGACAGAACTTCTGCGTCATCAGTGGTGGGAACAGCTACGCGAACAATGTCGCAGCCCGTGGCCGTTAATTCTGCGATTTGCTGAAGAGTGCCATTGATGTCGGTGGTCTGAGTCGTGGTCATGGACTGCACGCTCACCCGAGCGGTCCCACCGACCATCACACTGCCGACTTTGATTTGGCGCGAAACGCGTCTAGGGGCAAGCGTTTCGGGAATCTTGGGCATTCCTAGGTTGATAGCTGGCACGCGCTGACATCCCTTCCTTTGCGACCCCCTGATGGGAGATTTAGCTCTCTAAGCTTAAGGCCTCCACGTTGCCGGCGTTCTCAGACAATGGCGAGTGTTACGAGAACAGGCGAACCGGATTCACGATGTCGGCATACATCAGCAACAAGCTCATTCCCCCCAACAGTGCAATCACGATAAGGGTGAGAGGAACAAGCCTGCTTGCGTTGACGGGTCCGGGGTCAGCTTTTCCTGTCAGGAGATAGATCTTTCTTTTGACTCCCTCGTAGAGCGCCACGGCAATGTGCCCACCATCGAGTGGCAACAGCGGTACGAGGTTGAAAACAAACAGCGCCACGTTGAGCGAAGCAATAATTCCGATGAGGCCAGCAATCCGGTCGCGAAGGGCCAGTGATTCCACAGCGGCGATTTCGCCAGCAATGCGTCCCACCCCAACGACGCTCAGTGGTCCGTTAGGGTCGCGCTCCTCAGCGCCAAACGCCGCCTGCGCCACGTCTACCATTCGTTGCGGAAGCGTCGCAATCACTCTTCCCACCCCGACGATGTTGTCCCAGACTGCGGGGCCAACAGAAGTGAGAGTCTGACGCTGGCTTTCGATGGCCGAGCTGATGCCCACGAAGCCGACCGCCACCACGATGGGGTTCCCCGCATCGTCAAGGGACACCTCTCCGCGTTCATCAAAGGCGTATCGCTGGGTCAGAAGGGGAGTCAAGGTGAGGTCATACATCTGCGCTTGGCGCTCCACGGTGAGCACCAAGGGCTCCCCGGGCGATTGCCGGATTATATCGGTAAGAGTAAACCAGCTCTGGAGCTCTTGCCCTTCAAGAGCGATGATGCGATCTCCGGGCAATACGCCGGCGCTGGCCCCTGGAGCTGCTGGGTCCGAGGCGAGGCACTCCGTCCTGGTTTCCGTCGCGGCCAACACGCACTCCGAAACGGAGCCCACGGTGAGGCTCACCGTAGGAACACCGAACCCCACCAACACCACCCCATAGAGAACTATGGCGATGAAAAGGTTCATGAAAGGCCCACCCAGCATGATGGTGATGCGCTGGTGAAGGGGAAGACGATAAAAGCTGCGCTGGTCTATGTCTGCGGGAATCTGATCGGGAGACAGCAAAGGCTCCTCACCAACCACTTTGTCCAAGAAACCTGTTGTGGAGACTCCCCCTGAGCGTTCCCCCGGTGAGGGTGCGTACATGCCGGCCATGGCGACGTATCCGCCCAGAGGAAAGGCTTTAATACCGACCTCGGTTTCACCGCTGCGCCGAGAGAAGAGGGTGGGGCCAAATCCGATCATGAACTGGGAAACATAGACACCGAATTTTTTGGCCGGGAAATAGTGTCCCCACTCGTGGAGAGCAATGGACAGAATCAGGCCTACGGCGATGACGAGAACGCCAAGCGAGAAAGCTATAACTGAGTCCACGGCGTCACTCTAACCGGTGGCTCTGACACAGCCTGGGTCATTGCTGGGTAGAGGAGTATTTCACAATGTTTTCCTCTGCTGAGCGCCGGGCCCACTGCTCGGCCTCCAGAACGCCCTCCAGTGTCATCTCACCGGGGTTGTGAACCTGCACGACGGCATCGATGATGTCGGTAATACCCAGGAACGGAAGCGCTCGCGCATGAAAAGCCGCAACGGCTTGTTCGTTGGCGGCGTTAAAGACCGCCGGGTAGGTCCCCCCAGCCTGACCAACCTGTTTTGCCATCGCCACCGCGGGGAAAGCCACGGCGTCTAAGGGCTCAAAAGTCCACTGGTGCGAGAGCGACCAGTCAATGCCCGGTGTGACATCACGCAACCGATCGGGCCAACTTAATCCCCACGCGATGGGCAAGCGCATATCGGGTGGCGACGCCTGAGCAAGGGTCGAACCGTCGTGGAATTCCACCATTGAATGGACCACCGACTGCGGGTGGACCGTAACCTCAATGTTCTCAAAGCCGACGTCAAACAACAGGTGCGCTTCAATGACTTCGAGTCCTTTGTTGACCAGAGTCGCCGAATTGGTGGTGACAACAAGTCCCATGTCCCAGGTGGGATGCGCCAAAGCTTCCCGCGGTGTGACTCCCACAAGAGACTCCCTGGTGCGTCCGCGGAAAGGCCCTCCGCTTGCGGTAACAATCAACTTGGCAACTTCATTGGTGCGCCCTGCCATTAAGGCTTGAGCGAGCGCAGAGTGTTCTGAGTCGACGGGAACAATCTGGTGTGCGCGGGTGGCTGCTCCCGTCACCAAGCTGCCCCCCACAATCAAACTTTCCTTGTTGGCAAGCGCCAACGTTGCACCGGAGTGAAGAGCTGCCAGGGTCGGCCCCAGCCCGACCGATCCGGTGATGCCGTTGAGCACCACATCCGCAGGAGTATCGAGAACCAGAGCCGCAGCTTCCTCGGCGCCGACAGCAACACGATCAGCAGGGACGCCCAACGCTTTGGCTTGTTCGTGACCCTTCATCGCGTTGGAACCCACGGCAAGCCCCACAACCTCAAAGAGGTCACGACGAGATTGGAGGACCTCGATTGCTTGGGTGCCAATCGAGCCTGTGGAGCCCAGCAGGATGACTTTACGCATGCACCGGGGACGCAGTCAGGGCACTCACGGTGCGATCAATGGTGCACTGCCCCACGACGCGGGTGCCCACATAGATCACCGCGCTTTGACCCGGTGACACCCCCAGAATGGGTTCCTCAAGGCGCACCACGAGTTCTCCGGCAATAACGGCAGCTCTCGCCGGGACTGGCTCGGAGTGCGCGCGAACCTGAACATGGCACTCAAATTCTTCACACCCGAATTCTGTCCCGTCCACTGCTGTGGCGTACCCCGATTCCACGGGGTCGGGGCCCGCAAAGCTTACGTGGCTCCCTGCCAGTTCAGAAATGGCGAGTGCTTCTTTGGGGCCCACAACAACTTCGTTTGTTTTGGGTCTCACCTCCAACACAAACCGCGGCTTGCCATCGGCTGCGGGGTAACCCAGGTGAAGGCCTTTGCGCTGACCAATCGTGAAGGCATGAGCTCCTTGGTGGGATCCAATGACCTCGCCGGAAGAACTCAGCACGTCACCTTCCTCCGCCCCCACTTGATTAGCCAGCCACCCCCTGGTGTCACCATCGGGGATAAAACAAATGTCGTGACTATCGGGCTTTTGAGCCACAAAGAATCCGCGTCGAGTCGCTTCGGCACGAACCTCATCCTTCGAGGGGGTGTCACCCAAGGGGAAATAGCAGTGCTCGAGCTGCTCGGCGGTGAGCACCCCCAACACATAAGACTGGTCTTTGGCCCAGGTGGCAGCGCGGTGGAGTTCTTTCCCGACAGGGCCGTGGATAATCGCCGCGTAGTGGCCGGTGGCGATGGCATCGAATCCGAGAGCCAATCCGCGTTCCATCACGGCATCAAACTTGATGTGTTGGTTACACCGCATGCAGGGGTTGGGCGTGCGCCCTTCGCGATATTCATCGATGAAGTCCTGAACGACGTCTTCGCTAAAACGTTCCGAGAAGTCCCACACATAGAAGGGAATCCCGAGCATGTCTGCCACGCGCCTGGCATCCATCGAATCCTCGATGGTGCAACATCCCTTTGACCCGGTGCGGAGGGTCCCGGGCGCCCGAGAGAGAGCTAAGTGCACGCCCACCACATCGTGACCGGCGTCAACCGCTCGGGCAGCCGCAACAGCGCTATCAACGCCGCCACTCATTGCCGCCAGAACTTTCACTAGCTCAGTGTAACAAGGAGGCCGAACCTAGCGTTTAGTCTTTTTCGACATTCCTGCCTTGGTGCCACGCTCGACCACATCAGGAAAAACATCAATAACATGCTCAATGTCTTCCGCGGTGGTTGCGTAACTCAAACTCAGACGAATTGCGCCCCAGGCATCCTCCACAGGAACGCCCATCGAGAGCAAAACATGGGAAGGTTCAGGAACGCCCGCTTGGCAGGCTGAACCCGTCGAGGCATGAATACCGTGCTCGTCAAAGAGATAAAGAAGAACGTCACCCGTGCACCCTGGAACCGTGAGATGGAGGTTGCCGGGTAGGCGGTGATGCAGCGATCCCCGGGCAACACACTGGGGGGCGAGGGCGAGGAGACCTTCGCGTAACCGATCGCGCAAGGCAATGAGCGTGTCTTGTTCTGTCTCGCGAACGGCCTTGCGCACTTCCAGAGCGGTCGCAAAAGCCACAGCTCCCGCAACATCCATGGTTCCGGATCGGACACGTTGCTGACTGCCGCCGTGGTGAAGTGCTTGCATGTCCAACGCATGGCGGGAGAGCACCAGGGCGCCCACGCCGACAGGGCCACCCACTTTGTGAGCGGAGAGACTCATGGACTCCACACCGAGGTCTCTAAAACTCAAGGGCAGATATCCCAGCGCCGCCACGGCATCCACGTGGACAGGAACACCGTGGGATTTCCCCATGGCGACCATTTCTGCCACCGGTTGGATTGAGCCCACCTCGTTGTTTGCCACCAGGGACGTAATCATGGTGACGGGCTGGGCTACAAGGATGGCCTCCAGCGACTCAAGATTCATTACCCCCTGAGAATCCACCGCTATTTCATGGACCGTAGTGCCCTCTTGATCCCTCAGCCACCAGAGAGCATCTAATGTGGCGTGGTGCTCGGCATACGTGGAAGCAATAGCTGTGGGCGCTGTTGCACCATGTGCTCTCTGGTGCGCCCAGACCGTGCCTTTCAACGCTGTGTTGATAGCCTCCGTTCCCCCGGAGGTGAAAATAACTTCAACGGGATGGCAGTCCACAATCGCGGCAATACGTTCTCTGGCGTCTTCCAACAGTGCCCTCGAAGCCCGACCACCTTGATGAAGGGATGAGGGGTTGCCGATGATATCCATGGCTTCGAGGTAGGCATTTTTGACGGCCTGCGGCATAGGGCTTGTGGCCTGGTAGTCCAGATAAATCGACATACTGCCCTAAAACATCAGAGAAGTCAGGGTTTTTCTGGCCCCTTTGACATCATCATGCGATGAGCCGGCAATAACAAAATAGGAAAGCAGGCGTTGGCGGAGAAGCTCCCGCTCGTCTTCTTCGGCACCTCCGTAGAGGCCGAGAAGTCTCTGGCAGGCATCTGCCACGTGCCCGCCGGACATATCAAGATCTGCCACCGTCATCGCTTCTGCGACACTGTCGGGGGCCTGTGCTGCAGCGCCTCGCGCCTCCTCAGGAGATACACCTTGAATGCGTTCGAGCAGCTCCACGTGCGCTAGACCAGTGGCAGCGTCAGAATCGGCGGGGTTGGCTTTGAGAGCGCGCTCATACGCGTTCTTTGCCCCTGGAATATCCCCAGCGCTGAGAGCATCAAAAGCTTCCTGGTGAAGCGGCGGGAGAGGCGCTTCACCCTCCGCATCAGCGGGAGGTGACGCTCCCTCGGCGGGCACCACCCCGATAACGCCATTTTTCTTCGCCACATCCAACACCTGGTCCAACACAGGCGTCATTTCTGCCTCCTGGGGGATGCCCTGGAATAACGGGATGGGCTGCCCTCCTACCAGCGCCACGACAACCGGGTAGCCCTGGACCTGCAAAGCCCTCAAGAACTCGGGAGCAGACTCTGCTTGTACACACCCGAGTATTAAGCGGCCCTCGTAGCCCTCGATGAGGCTGACCAGCTGAGGGGTGGAGCCTTCTCCGTAGATTTCGACAATAACGGGGACAGTCTTGGAGAGCTCAATGAGCGCACCGATACTCTGGTCGTCCGCCTCGCGGACCCATCCACCTGGCGTTTGCCGAGCGCTTGCCCCAGGAGGTGTGGGCTTGTTCTTGTTGAGCAAACTCGATAAATCCACGGCGCCCGCCATGGAAGGACCAGTGAGGGGATTACTCATTCACAACCTCTCTTGATGCGATCAGGCTATAGGTGTAGCCCAACACTCGAATGCCCTCTTCGGAGCCCACGGGCGGAACGTACCAAAGGATCTGGACGTGGGAGTCCACGTCAAAGCCCTCAGTCGACTGGGATAGGGATGTGAGCGCACGGATGCCGATACCGGAGTTCACGGCCGCCCCCGATTGCACAGGCTCTACGCGCTCTGTTTGTTGGAGTGTTCCTAGGACGATGGCGCCGCCGTCCACCGACGAAAAGGCCACGACCTCGCGGTCTGTTACCGTCGTGTTCCATTCGATCCGCACGTTCTGACCAAAAGACTCCTGCCGTAAAGCCAAAGCGTCTGGGCCAATCTGGCCATACAACGCGTCGATTGCCAAAGCGAACTCTTCGGAGAAGGGGCTCTCTTCCCCATTATTGACCACATCGGCGTAGTGGGCAAGCAGTTCTGATGGCGCGAGCCTGATGAGTTTCGAATCGGGATTGAGCTTCGGTGCTCCGACATTGGCGGAGGGAAGATCGGGCAGCTGAACCTGAGGGTTCAGCACCACGGCATAGGTGAGTTTGTAGTTAGAGCGAGGGTCTTCTTGGCGGATAATCACGCCGAGGGAGGGTGACTCAAGATCCTGTTCGTCCTGAATAACACCAAAAACACTGCGCGGCCAACCCGTCGTTTGCTGGGGTACCACCAACCGAACGGGGCCTGCCGGGATTGCGAGAAGCGAGCTTGATTGTGAATCTGCTCTCGTCACGATGTACGAAACTCGGCGTGCAGAGAGAGTGGGATTGGCCACCCTGGGAACCAGCAAACTATCGGAAAGCTCGCCATCGGCAGCACGAATCTGTGCTGCAACCCGCGACATAATTGTGGAAAACTGAAACTCAGTTACAGCGGGGTTGGGCGCTTGAACCGCGGGCGCTGCCTCGAGCACCACTTCTTCTATGGGAGCTACTTCCGTCGCACAGGCGCCCAGCCCGAGGACCAATCCGCCCGCCAAAGGCAGCGCAATGAACGACGCCGATCGTCTCCCGCGAGGCTTGATTGAACTGGGTCGAGGAGGCTGTCGAGGCTGGGGTCGGCGAGGCTTGGGCCGGAAGGGCTGCGAGGCTATTTTGGGGCGGCGCCGTTTCGGCCCTTGGTCCCGCCGCCAGTGAGCCCAAGCCGCAACCGCAGAACCTAAGCCCGCGGCAAGAAACAGCACTCCGAGAACGATCAGGGCAAGGATCCAAGGAGCTTCGTTCGGCCCAGGCCACGAAAGTGTGATGGTCTGGGGCGCTGGCAACTGTCCGTCGCTCATCACCAATACGGTGATGTCCTCGGTTCCGGCCAACGAGAAACTCACTTCGCCCTCTCCGGAGTACTCCGCAAACCAGAGGTCAGAGCCTCGAGGGTCTGGGAGGTAGGCCTCTCCTGAGCGAGGAAGCACTTGCAGGCTGTCCGTCGCAAGGTCATAGCTGAGTTTGGTGTGACGTCCAGGTTCCAACCACGCCATCACATCCACGGTGCTGCCGTAGGCCACAAAAACGCTGGATGATTCTTTCCGGACAAACCCTTCGCCAGATTCCGAGGGGACGCGACCTGTGACTCCACCAGAGACCGTGACGGTTTGCCGCCCCGGATAAGCCACCAGGGCAGAGCCTGAGATTATCGTGGCAGGCGCCGAGGTATCCATTTGGATGGCCTGCTCAATCGTCTCGGGCTCTTCAAAAACGGTCCGCTGGACGATACCCACGGTGAGGCAAAGAGTCGAAACAGCAAGCAAAACAAGGGAGGCAATGAGACGCACGCCCAACTCCCTTCCAGACATCTTTGCCCTCGGTGGCGCCGGGGGAAACAACTCTTTAGGGTATCCGATGCGAGCGCACCACACCTCTTCCCAACCAGTAAGCTTAAAGAATCCTGCCCCCCGCTCCCCCGCAGAGAGAAAAACACCCCGATGGCCCACGATGACACCGAGTTCTCCACGGAACTGCGCGGTTATAAACGTAACGACGTGGACGCCGCCCTCGCAGTGCTGCGCGGTGACCTCATCCAGGCAGCCAAGCAGCGCCAAGGGGCACTCGACGAAATCTCTGCACTCAAAGAGCAGCTCGTGGCCTTGGCTGTTCCTGACACATACTCCGCTTTAGGGGCCCGGCTCGAAAGTATTTTACGTATTGCCGAAGAGCAATCCACGGCCCTCGTAGGACAAGCCGAAATCGACGCGGAGAGGAGGATTGCTCTCGCAAAATTCGAAGCTTCGTCCCTCGTAGAGACGGCAACGAGGGAAGCCGACAGACTCTCCACTGATTCGCGCGAGGAATCCGAAATCCTCCTGGAGAGCGCCAGGGCTCAAGCCGCGGCGATTTTGCCGTACGCGAAAGAAGAAGCACAGCGGTTAAAGTCCGAGGCTATCGATGAAGCAGGAGCCATCCGGGGTGCGGTAGCCACTGAAAGCGCCAAAGCGCGGACTTCGGCCCAAAGAGAGTCCGAAGCGTTGCGGGCGGAAGCCAAGCGCTCCATCGCAGAATCCACTGTTGTTGCCGAACGGGAAATGAACAGAGCACGCGCCCATATTGGAGAATTGGAAAAGCACATCGTGTCCGAGCGCGCCGGCGACGAACTACCTCTCTCAGCAACCAACGAGGAAGGGGAGCTAGCCGAGACCTCGGCCCACAAAGAAGTGGCCCAAACTACCGCGCGACTCAAGATTGAAAACGAAAGGCAGTCAGAATTGCTGGCTCGACAAGCCTCGGAAGCACGCGCTGATTTGGAAGCGGAACTCTCCGCGAGGCGGGCCGAAGCGGAAATAGCCCTTCTGGACGCGCACCAGAGAGCGGTGGAGATGAATGACCAATATCTCGAAAAATCGACGACTCAACTCGCGGAGACAAAAGCCCGCCTAGCAGGTCTGCGCGCCGACCATCGGCGCATCCTGGCTGCAATCGAAGAGGCCAATCTCACCGGCAAACTCGCCGCCACTCGTAACGCCCAAAAGACCATTCTCGCAGCTGAGAAACGTGCCCACGAGATACTCCGCAAGGCTGACGTGGAAGCGACTCAGACCGTTGCGGGTGCAGAACAGCGTCTCGTCGAATTGGCCGCTGAGCAAAACACCATCGCCCAATATGTGCAGTCCCTGCGCACCGTCGTGGGCAAGGTTGTCAAAACAGAAAGCAGATTGGACGCTCCGAAAGCTAAGCGCCAAAGCTCTCGGGCAAAGGAAAAGTAGGCGGGTTCAACCGCAGGGCGATGTGGTCAAGCACCCATTTTGTGTGCTTTTCTCCCACCCACAGGTGTTTAGCGCCCTCAGCTTCCACCACTTCGATTGAGGGGGCCACAGCGAACCGTGGCCGTGCTTGCCCGGGGTTGAGGAACTCATCAAACTCGGGGACCAAGGCCACTATGGGAAGTGTCTCCTCAGCCCATGCCCGCAGCTCCTTCTCACTGGTGCGGTGCAGCGGCGGGGAGAGCAAGATGACCCCTGAAATCTGGCTTATGAGAGCCCGTGCGTGTTTGAGGATGACTTCGGTGCCAAATGACCACCCGATTAGCCAGGGCCGCGGTAACCCTTTGGCCTCAGTCTCCTGCACAGCAGCTGCGAGATCAAGTCCCTCGTCGATACCTTCGCCAAACCTCCCGCCAGACGTGCCCCGGGGGGAGGACACGCCCCGAAAGTTGAATCTCACGACTGCGATATCTGCCAGTGCGGGAAGCCTCCACGCTGCTTTGCGAATGATGTGAGAGTCCATAAAGCCCCCCGCTGTCGGGAGAGGGTGAAGAAAGAGTGCGGTGGCAACAGAGGGGTGGCTTTCTGGGAGCGAAAGCTCACCCACCAGCTCAACGCCATCACGGGTGGTGAAGGTGATGTTTTCGCGCTTGGCCGGAAGAATGGTGGTCGAGGTAATCAGCACGGTCACGCAATTTTCCAGCAGTGGTTGTGCCAATGGCGACGATCAGAAACCGCTTGGGATTCGCCCATAACACCGTCGTTACGCCAGGCGACGAGGTGGGAGACGCCTTCAGCGATAGATAAGTTGCAGCCCGGGCAGGTGTAGACCTTCTGTGCGTTGCGTTCGCTAATGGGTTGAACTGTATAGGACTCTCCCCGCTTCGCTTCATTACGCCGAAGTCCCGTTCGAAGCCTGTCAATGTCCAGGGGTTCGCCTTCGTCGCGAGGGCGACCTTTGCTTCGATTATTGCGCGGCATGGATCAGTACCACCCTTTTCTTTCAGAATGCCCCCACGCTTCACACGGTGTTCCATACCGGGCGTCGATGTAGCCCAAGCCCCAGCGAATCTGCGTTTCAGGATTCGTGGCCCAATCCGCCCCAGCACTGGCCATTTTGGAGGCAGGAAGAGCTTGAGGAATGCCATACGCACCAGACTGGGGATTCTCCGCCTGAGAGTTCCATCCAGATTCTCTCGACCACAGCGCTACGAGGCAGCTAAACTCCCCGCTGCCCCAACCTCTCGACTCGGCAAGGCCAAACGCGATGTCTTGAGCTCCACCAGCATCCCCTCTCCCCGCTACAGGGCGCTCACCCCAGCCGCCGGAGACACTCAGTGCTTCGCGCTCAAGCTCTACCCCCACACCTGTGACCAAAAAAGCTTGCGAGGCAGGCAAGGGGGCGGTAAACCAGCCATTTGCGACGCTTGCAGAAGGCCCAGCGAGGGGAACAGCCACAAACGCTGCCACCGCAAGAAAGGCCAACATCGAACGGCCGGTAGTGGACCAGTCAGAACCCAAGCGCTTCGAAGAGCCCTCTGGGCCAAGAAATGACTTCACAACATCCACAGTCTAAGGGAGGCTTCTGTGGGCACACTGGTCAGCGAACAGCGAGCATCACGGTCAGGGTTTCGTCCAGGAGCACGTCCACCTGCTTTTCGTCATAGCCACCGAGTTGAGTCCGCAAACTACGCCGACGAATTGCGGCGACAGAAAGTGATTCCTCTTGCTGGAAATATCGCACGATCTGACCGCACAGCGCATCGACATCGCCGCAGTGATATCCCGGCTGAAGGACCGAGGTCGTGCGGAATTTAGACTTCGCTGGGCGGGCAACGCGATCCAAGATTTCCTGGGCTCGTCCCCTGATCTCCTGGTAATAGATTTCTTCACCACGCTCTGCGGTATAAGCGAGTCGTTCCTGATCGGCAAAAGCTTCCTCTAAACGCCAAAGGGCGCCATCCACGGCTTTGGTCGCGTATCCCTCTTTAGATACCAAGGGGAAAACTTTGCCTCTAATATCCTGCGAGCTAAGCCCCTCTTCTAGGCCTTCGAAGACGCGCTTTGCGCGGTCGAGAAAATCATCGACAACACCAGGGTCATATCCCGACATGCCTTTTTCAGCAGGAGCAAAACGTATTTCCACAATTTCTATTCTGCCAGGGTGCGACGCAGAACTGGGGAGAAACGGCAGGTTATCCCCAAATCTGATATGCGACGAAAAGTAGGGCCATAGACGGCAATATCGAGTCCAGCCGGTCTAAAAACCCTCCGTGTCCGGGTAACCAGGACGAAATATCTTTGACTCCCAGGTCCCGTTTAATCAACGACTCAATGAGATCACCCAATGTTGCCGAGCCCAGCAAGAGCAAACCCAGAACAATCCCCACCCAGACAGGGAGATCCAACAGGAAGGGGGCCAACAGCCCTCCTGAAATAAGCGCCGCCACCGCGGATCCCGCAAATCCTTCCCACGTCTTCTTGGGAGAAATTTTCGGCGCCAGCGGCGTCCTTCCCAGGCTCAGGCCTGTGACATAAGCGCCGACATCAACGCTGACCACGATCGCGACCCCCGCAAACACCCACCACATGCCTCCCGGCGCAGAGTGGAGGGCCAGGGCAAAACTTCCCAGGAAGGGAATATAGGTCAACACCAGGATGGCAACACCGATATCCGAGCCTGTCGTGGGGCGTGACTCGCTCTGCACCACTGCGCGGCCCAGACGAATGAGAGCCGCGAGAGTGACTCCTGCCAGCAGAACCCACAGGTGTCCCACGGGACCCAGGAAAAAAACCACCGGGGGCATCGCTGCAGAAATGGTGACGAGCGGCCACCGGGACCGCAGACGGCCTTTTTCCACTAACGCCCCCGCCAGTTCCAGCGTGGCAAACACCACAAGAGCCGTGACAAAAAGCATGAAGAGCTCGCCGACGAAGAACAAACTTGCCAGAAACACGCCACCCAGGAGCAGCCCAAAAGTGATGGCCTGCCACAGGGGGCGTCCCGCTCGCTTGTCGATTCGCGCGTTGACTTCGCGAACCTGCTCTTCCATGTCGTGGACCGCCGCCTCAAATTGGGCGAGCGGCTCCAGAGGGGAAGGCACGGAAGGACGCTTTGTCGCTTTCTGTGGCCGAGGGCCTGGGCCTAGTGTGCTCATTAGACCTCGAGCAGCTCGGCTTCTTTCCTCTTCAAAAGTTCGTCCACGTGATCCACCTGGGACTTCGTCAACGCCTCAATTTCTTTCTCGGCGCGCTGCACTTGGTCTTCGCCCACCTCCGACGTCAATGCCTGAAGGTCATCCATGGCTTTCCGGCGGAGAGAGCGAAGGGATATGCGACCATCCTCCGCCTTTTGGCGGACAATCTTGACGTATTCTTTGCGCCGCTCCTCTGTGAGCTCAGGCATAGAGATGCGAATGATTTCGCCGTCATTGGTGGGAGACGCACCCAGGTGGGGAAAGTTCGCGATGGCCTTTTCAATCTCTTTCAGCGCGCTCTTGTCGTAGGGCGTGACCACAAGGGTTCGCGCCTCAATGTTTTGCAAGCCGGCCAGCTGCTCCAAGGGAGTGGGCTGGCCGTAATAGTCGACCATGATTTTTTGAAACAGAGCGGGGTTTGCGCGGCCTGTGCGCACCGTCTGGAAATCATCCTGGACGGCGTCAATCGCCTTAGCCATCTTTTCTTTCGCTTGCGCAAGTACGTCGGCAATCATGGTCTCTCCTTTAGTAGAAGTCTATCGAAGGGTCTTTAGGAGACAAGCGTTCCTAAACGCTTCCCATGGATGGCTTTGGTGACGTTACCCGCGGGTTCCATCCCAAAAACGACCATGGGCATTTTGTTGTCCATGCAGAGGCTAAAGGCAGTGGAGTCCACGACCTTGAGACCCTGCACGAGGGCCTCCTGGTAGGTCAACTGCTCGTACTTCTTCGCCGTCGGGTCTTTCTTGGGATCTGTGGAATACACGCCGTCAACACCATTCTTCGCAACAAGAACCTGGTCAGCCAGAATCTCGAGGGCCCGCTGAGCCGCGACCGTATCGGTGGAAAAATACGGCAAACCCGCGCCAGCTCCGAAAACAACAATCCGCCCTTTTTCCAGATGACGGATCGCGCGTTGGGGAATATAAGGCTCGGCAACCTGAGTCATCGAGATGGCGGATTGCACGCGCACCTCGGCCCCAGCCTGCTCGAGGAAATCCTGCAAGGCCAAGGCATTCATCACGGTGCCGAGCATTCCCATGTAGTCCGCGCGCCGCCGATCCATACCGCGTTGAGAAAGTTCTGCACCACGGAAGAAGTTTCCCCCTCCGACAACGATGGCCACTTCTGCTTTCTTAGCGCCCTCGGCTATTTCCCGAGCCATCTGGGCCACCACATCGGGATTCACCCCGACTTGGCCGTCCCCAAATGCCTCTCCTGAAAGCTTAAGAAGTACCCTTCTGGTTCTCTCCGCCATGATCGCCGCCTTTCCGCGCACCCTTAGCGTAGTGGGCGGGAAAAGACCTCGGGGGCCAAAGCACAATGTGCCTTGGCCCCCGAGATACCGCCTACAGTTTTTAGGAACCCACTCGGAATCGAGCGAAACCACTGACGCTCAGGCCAGCTTGCTCCAGGACCTGCTTGATCTGGAGCTTGTTATCGCGGGCGTAATCTTGTTCCAGGAGGGCTACCTGCTTGAAGAAAGCTCCCACACGACCCTCCACGATTTTAGGAAGGGTCGCCTCTGGCTTGCCCTCTCCGCGGGATATTTCTTCCACTATCCGGCGCTCGGCCTCCACAGCCTCGGCGGGGACTTCATCGCGAGAAAGGTACTGAGGATCCGCAAACGAAATGTGCTGAGCAACGCTTCGCGCCGTCTCAGCATCGCTACCGGAGTAAGCAAGAACTACTCCAACCTGCGGGGGCAGGTCCTTGTTGGTCTTGTGGAGATAGAGCACAAAACTCTCCCCCTCGAGCCGTTTCACTCGACGAAGTTCCACTTTCTCGCCCAAAATCGCAGCTTGATCTTCAATCATGGATGCGACAGTGCCGCCGTCAGCAGGCGAGGCTAAAGCAGCCTCGGTGCTAACCGCACCCGCAGCGACAGTGGCTGCCAAAACAGCATCAGCCAGGCGAACAAACTTTTCGTTTTTGGCGACAAAATCGGTTTCGCAAGCAAGCTCCAGCAGGTAGGCGACGCCGTCACCTTCGTGGGCCGCGACAAGACCTTCGCTCGTAGAACGATCGGCACGCTTTGCGTTACCTTTCGCCCCTTTGAGGCGCAGAATCTCTACGGCCTTATCTAAGTCTCCACCCGCTTCTTCCAAAGCGTTTTTTGTGTCGACCATTCCGGTCCCGAGCTGCTCACGCAGCTTCTTGATGTCTTCTAAGGAGACGCTTGCCATAACTCTTTCCCTTACTTCTTTTCCGTTTCGGTGGCGGGAGCCTTCGCTGCGGGCTCTTTTGTAGCAGAAGGCGCAGCTTTCTTAGCTGGTTCCTTCTTTGCGGCATCCTTGGGCTCAGCTACGGCAGCAGGAGCCTTTGAAGACTCCTCGTCTGCGGTTTCCTCAGCTGCGGGCTCTTCAACCACTGCAGGAGTCTCCACGGCTGCGGGCTCTTCAACCACTGCAGGAGTCTCCACGGCTGCGGGCTCTTCAGCCACTGCAGGAGTTTCCTCGCCTGACTGCTCGAGCAGTTCGCGTTCCCATTCTGCGAGAGGCTCAACAGCAGACACGTTTCCTTCTGCTCCGGGCTTCTGGTGGCGCTCAATCAAACCTTCAGCAATAGCGTCAGCCATGATTCTGGTCAGCAATGCCACGGAACGAATAGCGTCGTCGTTGCCAGGAATGGGGAACTGAAAATCATCAGGGTCGGCGTTAGAATCCAAAATTCCTACGATCGGAATCCGAAGCTTCTTGGCTTCATCGATGGCAAGGTGTTCGCGCAGGGGATCAATGACCCAGATCGCGTTGGGAGCTTTTTGCAGTGTGCGAATGCCGCCAAGAGACTTCTGGAGCTTCGTGAGCTCGCGCTTCTTCATCAGAAGTTCTTTCTTGGTGAATCCCTGGGTGGTGTCGTCAAAGTCGAGTTCCTCGAGCTCTTTCATGCGACTCAACCGCTTTGAGACTGTTTGGAAGTTGGTGAGAAGCCCACCCAGCCAACGCTCGTTCACATAGGGCTGACCCACGCGAGTGGCCTGTTCAGAAATGGCCTCCTGCGCCTGCTTTTTGGTTCCCACGAAAAGTACGGTCCCGCCAGCGGCAACGGTGTCTTTCAAAAATTCATACGCGCGGTCAATGTATGCCAGCGACTGCTGCAAGTCGATGATGTGGATACCGCTGCGCTCCGTGAGCATGAAGCGCTTAACTTTCGGGTTCCAGCGACGAGTTTGGTGTCCGAAGTGAACACCGCTATCGAGTAGTTGTCTAATAGTGACGGCAGCCATTGCTGCACTCCTTCTGTTGTTCTCGGTTTTTCCCACACCGGCGGTGCGAGCCTGGTGTCGAGGCCACCACCGCACCTGTGAAACCTCAATCCTGGGAACCAGAGCAGAGAGAAACAGAGGACCGACGGGTGTGGACCTTGGTTCGACACGCGAAGTCACAGCATCAGAGATACTGTGCGGCTCCCAGCATAGCGCGCTGGTCCAGTGTCTAGCGAGTCCCGCAAGGAACCGAGTCCTAAACACAAACGCAACACCTCATCGGTTCTGGCTATTGAAATCACGCAGGTAAAGAGTTCCGTGTCCCCAAGTGAATAACACCAATAGGTGACGTCGGGTCACCGAGGCAAGATTGCGAGGCCCGGTGATCGGGTCCGATCAAGGCGAAGACCCATGTTCATTGGAGGTCTACTGCTACTCCCGATCGCGATCAGAATGGGCATCGGCGCCACTTTTGGACCCTACCGACGCGACGGGCTGAGGCTCCACACGATCCCGAGACCTCCGCTGTGCCGTCAGAAACCCGATCAGTACGAGCCCCGATACGACAAGTGCTAGGCCGAGGAACGCGCGGCCGCTGAGGGTTTCGTGAATGACGAGCACACCAAGAAGCGTCGCGGTGAGCGGTTCGCCGAGACCGAGAGTGGCCACCGTGGATGCGCTAAGCGCCTTGAGTCCATAGCTCAGGAACAGGCACGCAATGGTGATTGTGCCGATTCCCAGCCACAGACCCATGAGCAAGCCATCCAGCGAGGCAAGCCAGCTCGGGTCTGAGAGCAACAAAATCGGGAGTGCCCCGACCGCTGACCAGCCAAAAAGGATCGATACAGAGCCCATCGGAGTCCAACCGTCGACGAGCAGCTTCTTAGCCGACAGCGCGTAGAACGCATAACACGCGCCCGCTCCGAGAGAGAGCAGAAGTCCCGCGGGGTCGGTAACACCGGATTGGTTCGCGCCAGAAAGCAACGCGATGCCGGCAATTGCGACGACTGTTGCCACTAGCCATCCGTAGCCTGGAAAGCGTCGAGAGAGTGCCCACTCGAGCACGCCGGTGAAGATTGGGCCAGAACCAATCGCCACCACCGCCCCGATCGCAACACCGTTGACACTCATTCCCAGAAAAAACGTGGGCTGGTACGCGATGACCGCGAGCGCCCCCACGGTGATTGTGGGCCACCCGCGCCAGCGGGCTGATGCCGCCTTCGTCAACTGGGGTTCAGGCCCGCTGAGGTTGGGAATGTGAAGCGTCAGCATGTCGGTGATCGGATGCCCAGGCTCAAGATGTCGCATCGTTCGGCGTGAATGCAGTGACAGCAGCCAAGCGACGATGGCGAGCGCGGCGCCGCCAATCACGATGCGCGCGGAACCCACCGAGAGTGAAGATGCGCCATCCGGACCGAGCGCTTGCGCCGTTCCGGTGGTGCCATAAAGGATTGCCGCGATGAGGGCGAAAATGATTGGGCGCACCTGAACATCGTTTCACAATCAGGTGCGTCCCACCGCCACGAATTTGGGGCCTCGACTCTCAGGATTTGGCGTGAAAATCTCCTCAATCGTGGGCTCCAAAGCACAGGAAATCGCAAAGGTTAGAAGGATGCGCGCTGGCGACCGCGTCGGCCTGGCGACATCCAATTTGGCTGCAAGATTGGCCGGAGTGAGGTCGTGCTCAGAGGTGACATCCGTTCGTGGTCAGTGACCACGGTGAGGGTTGACGCGCCATCAATGGTGAGCACTTCCCTCACATCAACTTTCGAATCATGCACGCAAACGTTAGGCACAAAAAGTGCGGATTGCACCTTCGAGGATGTCGGTGAGTTGTTCGATTGATTCAACGGTGGCCCACTCGGTGGCCGCGTGCGCTCCGCCGCCATCGACACCGATGAGCAGACACGGAATGCCCGCCTCAAGGATGAGCCCAGCATCCGTCCAGAACGGCTCGCCTCGGGATGCTGCCGGCCGGCCAAGCACGCGCTCGGCACTGTCGGCGACGGCGCGAACAATCGGCCCGTCCATATCCGCCTCGAATGCGCCCCTCGCGACGAGTCTTCGCAGCTCGAACTGAAAATCTGCGTGTGCGGCCACTAGAGCGTCGAGCAGGTCGCGCAATTCTGTCTCGACGGAGTCCGGCGTCTCGGCTGGCAGCATGCGTCGTTCAATCGTGAGGGTGCACGATTGAGCAACGGTGGCGGCGTCCGTCCCCCCTGAAATCATCGACACCCGCACGGCGCTAAAGCCCAGAAGCGGATGCGGCAGCGCCGATTCGAAACGCACTTGCAGGTCATCAAGCGCACGCATAACAAGCCCGGAGTGTGCGATTGCATCCACTCCCTGGTGCGGCATGGATCCGTGGGCCGCCAACCCAGTGAGCTCAATCTCAAACCACGCAAACCCGCGATGCGCCAGCACGAGGTGCATCTCGCTCGGTTCGGTGACGATGGCGGCATCTGCCGTAACAGCAGCGAGTGCGTCTTGCGTTCCTTGGCTACCAAACTCTTCATCGGAGACCAAGGTGACAATGACGTCGCCGGCGAGTTTCGCCTTTGCAGCCCGTGCGGCAGCCACCATGATTGCGGCGACGCCAGCCTTCATGTCGAAGGTGCCGCGGCCATACACGTTGCCATCGCGCACCTCGGCGGCGAACGGGTCACCGTCGTACCCGGCGACGCCGACAGTGTCGACGTGGCCATTCAGCATCAGTGACTTGCCGCCGCCGGTGCCACGCGCAATCCCAATGATCGAGGGACGTTCCGCGGGGCCAACTTGCTGCACCTCAAAACCGCGAGCGCTAAGCCATGCGGCACACCACTGCACAATCTCGGCCTCGCCTGCGGCATCCGGGACAAGATCAGGACTTATCGAGTTGATCCGGACAAGTTCCTGGGTGAGTTTCACTACATCCAGTGCCACTGGATCTACACCGGCCGCATTCGGCCCGGTCGAGATGATGTTCATGACCGGAATCTACCCTTCATCATCCACGCAGGAGTGCTTATGACCACATGCGAGAATCCGCCCCGCGTAAGAATAGTCTCGCTCCTCGTGACGACCGAAGCGCGGTCCCCGGAGCGTGGATTAATCGGTGAACCGGTCCCTTCTGGCAGGTGTGGGGGGCCAGCTGCTCCCAAAGCCCTCCAGAGAGAGCGCCGTAGTGCCCCTACCTGGTACAGTTGGAGGATTGGGACACAACTATGTTTCCCTGCGTCGTAGAACGCTTTCCTCTTCTGGTCCACGTAGATATGAAACGTGAGGCTCGTCGATAACTTTCTCCGGCGAACTGGAGTTATCCGCGCCGAACGAAAGTTCGAGATTTACCCGGTGCATCGCGAACGTGCGAAGCGCAGGAGTGGATCGGTGCAGACCAGCATGGGCTTTGCCTGTGCTCCTCCGGTACCACGCCCATCTGTTTCCTATGCCCGAAAGGCACCCCTATTTTGACTGAACAAACCTTTAGCTCACTCGGCGTACCAGCCCCGCTCGTCGCAATACTCGCAGCGGACGGCAAAACCACGCCATTCCCCATCCAACTCGACACCCTGCCTGACACACTCAAAGGTCGCGACGTACTCGGTCGCGGAAAAACTGGCTCGGGCAAGACTCTCGCCTTCTCGCTGCCCATGGTTGCGCGCCTCGGCGGAGAACTTTCCGGCGGAAAGCGCCGCCCAGGCCGTCCGCTGGGTCTCGTGCTCGCGCCGACCCGTGAACTGGCTACTCAAATCTCCGCCGTCATCGAGCCACTCGCTGCCGCCTATGGACTCACCGCCACCACGATTTTTGGTGGTGTGAGCCAAAACCGTCAGGTTGCCGCCCTCCGGGCCGGCGTTGACATTGTTGTGGCCTGCCCCGGTCGTCTCGAAGACCTCATGAAGCAGGGCTTCGTGAACCTCGATGCGGTCGAGATCACCGTGCTTGACGAGGCCGACCACATGGCCGACCTTGGCTTCTTACCCGTGGTGACACGCATCCTCGACAAGACCCCTAACAACGGACAGCGCATGCTGTTCAGCGCGACCCTCGACAACGGTGTAGACAAGCTGGTTCGCCGATTCCTGCACAACGAGGTACTGCACTCCGTTGACGAGGCAAATTCGCACGTATCTGCCATGACCCACCACGTGTTTGAGGTTGACAGCATCGAAGCAAAACGCGCTCTCGTTGAGAAGCTCGCCTCTGGTTCGGGTCGCCGTCTGCTGTTCATGCGCACCAAGCACCACGCCAAGAAGCTTGCCCGCCAGCTCGTCGACGCCGGCATCCCTGCCGTTGACCTGCACGGAAACCTCTCGCAGGTGGCTCGTGACCGGAACTTGGCCGCATTCTCCGCAGGGGACGTAAAGGTCCTGGTCGCTACGGATGTCGCGGCCCGCGGCGTGCACGTGGACAACATTGAGTTGGTCATTCACGTTGATCCGCCCTCAGAGCACAAGGCGTACCTGCACCGCAGTGGCCGTACCGCGCGTGCCGGAGAGGAGGGCGACGTTGTGACAATCGTCCTTCCCACCCAGAGACAAGACACTGCGGCACTGCTGCGTAAAGCCGCCATCGCAGTGACCCCCCAGCACGTGAACGTGCATTCGGAGTCCGTCACCGCACTCGTGGGCAAGGTCGCCGAATACGTGAAACCTGCGCCTCGCTTGGCACCCCCCGTCCGCGGCCAGTCACAGGGTGGGCGCTCGCAGGGTGCAAACGCCCAGCGCAAGCGCGTCCTTCGTGACGGCGAAGGGGCCAGTCGCGATGGTGCCCGCCAGGGCGCTCGCGGTGGTGGCCGCCCCAGTCAAAATCGTGACGGCCAGCAACGCAGCAACCAGCAGGGCTCGGGCCGTAATGGCGGAACGCTAGCGGGTGCCGGCGCAGGCGAACAACGTTCACCTCACCAACCCAAGCAACAGCACGCTGAAGCCCCCTCGCGTCCGCGCGGTGGCAAAGGCCGTGCTCAGTCCGGTGGCGGACCGGTTCGTGTCGGGCAGTTAGTGCGTCCCAACCGTCGCGCTTCCAGCAGCGGACGCTAACCACTCAAGGCGCCGGCGTCAGACCCGCAGTCATCGCCGCACGGGGATCGGGTTACCACCCGGGGCGGTGAGAGATTGCGGGTCAGCCCCGTTCGCCGTTCGTGGACGTCACTTTTGCTATCTGAGCCAGACACCACCGTCGCTGATGGTCGGCTTTGTTGCGTTCCTCGAGTTTGCATCACCCCAGGAACGCATCATCGCGCTGACACAGGGCGCGCAAGCTCGCCGGGTTTTGACGGCTGAGTTCTGGCTAGGTCTAAACCGCCATGAAGCGGGCGAGTGCTCGGAAAGCCTGCCCACGATGAGAGAGACTGTCTTTTTCGTCCTCCGTCAACGTCGCGGCAGCGTGTGACATGCCTTCAGGGATAAATACTGGGTCATACCCAAAACCACCTTCGCCTGAAGGTTTGCTCGCAAGAGAGCCCTCCCAACGGCGCTCGATGACATACTCTGCCCCGCCGGCAACATATGCTGCAGCGCAGACAAACGCAGCCCGTCGATTGTCGTGTCCTTCCATTTTCTCCAGGAGCAATGCCGTGTTGTCCCCGTCGAGACCTGAGGGAGCAAACCTGGCCGAATACACCCCGGGGGCGCCGTCAAGCGCTTCCACCTCAATCCCCGAATCATCAGCAATTGCCGGCATGCCGGTGGCTTCATGGGCCGCGCGGGCCTTGATGAGAGCGTTGGCATAAAAACTGTCGCCAGTTTCCTCAGGGCCAGGCCCCTGGGCTGGCACAAGTTCGAGGTCCGGCAGTACGGGGCTCAGAATTCTGGTGAGCTCCGCAATCTTGTGAGCGTTGCGGGTTCCCACGACGACCTTCACGGCGACCTAGTTTCGTTCCAAGACTTCGCGCTGAATTCTGGCAAGCTCTGTCGTTCCCACCAGCGCCAGATCGAGGAGCCGGTCTAGCTCTTGGCGGTCAAACGGAGCTCCTTCGGCGGTTCCTTGCACCTCCACGAACGAACCTCGACCAGTCACCACGACGTTCATGTCGGTTTCGGCTTCCACATCTTCGACATAGGCGAGATCCAACATCGGGGTTCCTTCGACAATGCCGACGCTGACAGCAGCCAAAGAATCGCGGATTGCAACCGCTTTCTCTGCCACGTGACCGTGAGCCTTGGCCCAACTCACCGCATCCACCAGCGCCACATAAGCTCCCGTAATTGCCGCCGTTCTCGTGCCACCATCGGCTTGAAGAACGTCGCAGTCAATCACAATGGTGTTTTCTCCCAGGGCGCCCAAATCAATGATGGCGCGCAAGCTTCGACCAATGAGTCGAGAAATTTCGTGGGTGCGACCGCCCATTTTCCCCTTCACCGATTCGCGGCCCATGCGCTCATTGGTGGAGCGAGGCAGCATGCCATATTCGGCGGTTACCCATCCGCGCCCAGAACCCGAAAGCCAGCGAGGAACACCAGGAGTGAAGGACGCGGTGGCAAGAACTTTGGTGTTACCAAAGTTGATCAGCGCACTGCCTTCTGCTTGTGCGCTCCACCCTCGCTCAATGCCCACCGGGCGCAGTTGATCAAAGGCTCGAGAGTCGGCGCGCTTCATAGTGTGTCCTTCGGTTTTGTGGCGGAGATGGCGGCAATAAACTCATCGGCCCGGTGTTGATAATCACGGTAGTGCCCAAAACTAGGGGCACCGGGAGAAAGCAGAACATAGTCCCCCGAGCCAGCAAGACCGCGCGCCTTCTCGACCGCGTCAGTCATCCCCGCGACCACCTCAAGGTGAACGCCCTCGAGAGTTCCCTGGGCTTTGAGCCCCGCGCGGAACATGCCAACCAGTTTTTCCCCAGACCCCGGTAACCCAAGAATATGGCGGGGCCTGGAGCGAAGAACCTGATCTACCAGGGGCTGATAATCCACTCCCCTGTCGTATCCGCCCACGAGCCACACCATCCCCGGAGACGAACACGCTTGCAAGCCCGCGACCGCTGCGTGAGGGTTTGTTGCCAGCGAATCGTTCACAAACACGAGGCCTGAGGAATCAGGAATCTTTTCCAAACGGCTCCCTAAGCCGGAAAAAGCACTCAGAACGGATCCGATGACATCAGCGTTTAATGCACCGGTGGCGTGAGCTCCGGCAAGCGCAAGAAGCATATTGCGGTGATTGTGTACCCCCAAAAGAGGAGAATCTTCAGTGTAAAAAAGCCTCTGAGACCCATGGCACAGCCACGAGTGTTTACCCTCGGGCTCGAGGTGCCAAGAGTGGCCCACTCCGACCCACTCCACCGTCAGAGCGGGGTAACGCTTGGTCAGTTCAGTGCGTAACATGTCGTCATCACCGTTGGCAATGACGACCCTGGGCCCCGCAGCGACCAGGGAAAGCTTGTCGTCAAAATACTGGTCAGAGGAACCGTGCCAATCCAGATGTTCCGGAAAAAGGGCGCTCAGCACCACCACATCGGGTGACGCCTCCATGTAGTGGCACTGGTAGCTAGAAAGCTCCACCACTATGCGGTCGGCAGGATCCAAGCTCTGCAGGGGTATGCCCATGTTGCCCCCGAGGCTTACCTGCTCACCGGAGGCTTCGAGGAGCAGGTGAATCAGCGTGGCGGTAGTGGATTTTCCTTTGGAACCAGTGATTCCCACCATTCTGCCGTGGTGATCGGCAACAAAAAGGGCGCTGCCAGAGGTCACCGTGATCCCGAGGTTTCGCACCCACCGGTGGAGCCAACTGGTGAGGGGGACACCGGGAGAGACCACCGCGACGCTTGCCTGGGCAATCAGGGGCGGGACAGAGAAATGCTCGTCGGTTGCCACCAGCAAGGGGATTGTGACTCCCCATTCAGCGCGAAACGCCGCAGCAGCTTCTCCGTCCACCCCATCGAGTGCGACCAGGGTGGGCGGCTGATCCAGGCCGCGAAGGGCACGCGCAAGAGCCACTCCTTCTCGGCCCACCCCCACAATCAGGACCGTATGACCGCGCAGCGCCGACAACCCCGAGGCTGGGTTAGGCAAGAACGCCTCCGAGGCTTGCAAAGCGGTGGGGCATCTCCCCCTGCGAATCTCGGCAGCCTAAGACCTGTGCTTCCAGGTCAGGATGCGCTACAAGCAGCTCAGGAATTTCTTGCACCAGTGCTCTGACAACCGCGGTTTTCTTCCACTCATCTTGGGTGGAGATCCATGTCAGAGCCACCATGGACTCGGCTTGCTCGCCCACACATTCAAAAGGCCGGTGCTCGTGTAAGCCCAGCAAGGCACGATACCCCTCCAACTGGGTGGGGTTATCTAACAGGTTGTCGGCAAACATTCGGGTGAGCGCTGCGCCAGGGATGAACGGGCTCAGAATCAGGAAAATAAAACGGCACTTATCGCAGTCGGCGCACCAGCGCGCGTCTGTAACACCTCGGCGAAACGCCCGATTGCAACTGGTGATGACGGGGTGATATTCCCGCAAAGTAGCGAAATAGCGGGCAATCTGGATTTCGCTGTAAGGGCGCAAAAGGGAGAAATACGCCCCGGGCGAGAGGCCCGCCTGCGGGCCAATCATGTCGTGGAGCAAACCCTCGGCTTCTTCGGATTTGGACCACTGGTGGTTCACCTCGTGCCCGTCCCAGACCACCGTAGCCTCAGAAGCAGACGCTTCTAAGGACATGACGACTGGACCCAGTCCGATGATGCGGGCTTGAACAAGGGAGATGAGAGAGTTAATCGCCGTGACGGGCACGTGACCATTGAGTGCGCCCTCAGCGTTCAGTTCCAAAAGTCGCTCATCGAGCTCTCTGATGGCAGCTATCACCGGGTGGCCTTTAATGCGCCCGACGCGATAAATGACTTCGTTGGGGTTGACAGCAAATTGAACCGGGTGCATCCGCGCCGCTGCCAGCAGCTCCATGGTCACCACGGAATCTTTACCGCCTCCGATGGGCACAAGTGGGTCACCATCAGGGGTCAGGTGGTCCTCGAGAGCCCAGCTCGGGGAAGGGCCGCCTTCGAGGATGATGTCGGGCTCCAGCAAGCCTTCCAACTGATTTCGATAAGCAAACTCAGCCAGTCCCTGAGTGAGAACAACGCGAAGGTAGTCGACACCCGCCTCGGTGACACCGTGGTGGCGGATGACATACCGCGATGGGGCTGCTGCTTTGTAATAACTTAACCCGATGACCGCGCCCAGAATGGCGACAAGCCCCTCAACTCTGGCCCAATCAATATCGGTCCCGCTTCGCACCGGGGTGAAGCTCAGAGCTTCCGTAAAAGTCTCGCTGTGGCCAGGGCCAGCCAGTTCAAAATCGAAATCTACCCGGGTGTTAGTCCGGTCTATGCGGGCTGCCAGGTAGCGGAACTCGGTGAAGACGTGAGGGTCAAACACCATGTCTGGCGCCACCTCCTTCGTGAAAAATGCACCGGAATTGCAGCAAATCTTCCTCTATCGTACAGGACTGTCTCATTGCGCTTGGGTTGAGTCACTGCAGAACCCACCAAGTAGGCTGGGAGGGTGTCCACGGCCCTGCTGACTGATCACTATGAACTCACCATGGTGAATGCTGCGCGAGCATCCAATCGCGCGGATCGCGACACCGTTTTCGAGGTGTTTTCGAGGAACCTACCGGGAGGGCGTCGGTATGGCGTCGTCGCCGGAACCGCGAGGCTTCTCGACGCTATCGGTGATTTCCGCTTTGGAGACAGCGAACTGGGCTTCCTCGCCCATCATTCGATTGTGGGCGCAGATACCCTCGAATGGCTTGCAAACTACCGCTTCCGGGGAAAAATTAGCGGCTATCGCGAGGGTGAAATCTATGTCCCTGGCTCCCCCATCCTTACCGTGGAGGCAACCTTTGCCGAAGCGGTCGTCCTAGAAACCCTCATCTTGAGCATTCTCAACTACGACTGCGCCGTTGCGACTGCCGCGTCACGGATGGTGCAGGCTGCCACTGCACGACCTCTCATCGAAATGGGGGCTCGTCGCGCCCACGAGCAGGCGGCCGTCGCAGCTGCAAGAGCCGCTTACATTGCCGGTTTTTCAGCGACAAGCAATTTGGAAGCCGGGCGGATCTATGGCATCCCCACCCGAGGAACTGCAGCCCACGCCTTTACTCTGATTCACGACAGCGAAGAAGAAGCCTTTGCCTGCCAAATACAGGCCATGGGAACGGGGACAACCCTCTTAATCGACACGTATGACATGCGCAAAGGGGTGGAACGCGCCATTGCTGTAGCGGGCACGCAGCTAGGTGCTGTTCGCATTGATTCGGGAGACCTGCCCGTGGTGGTCTCCCAGGTTCGCGCGCACCTGGATGAATTGGGCGCCAGGGAGACCAAGATTGTCGTCACCAATGATTTGAACGAGCATACAATCGCTGGGCTCCGGGGAGCTCCCGTGGATGTCTTTGGGGTGGGGACAAGCGTGGTGACCGGCTCGGGCTACCCGGCGGCCGGCCTGGTCTACAAGCTTGTTGCCCGGACCAACGATGACGGCGACTGGGTCTCTGTCGCGAAAAAAAGTTCCCACAAAGGCAACCCCGGGGGCAAGAAAACGGCGTTCCGCGCGTATGAAGGAAAGACGGCGATCGAGGAAGTGATGGTGATTGGCGAACCTCCACACCACGAACACCTCCGCCTGCTGACCACAGAATTTGTGCAAGACGGGCAAGCGATGAGCTCTGCTAGTGCCAGGGACAAGGTGGAGGCAGCTCGCGCCCACCACGCGAGTGTCCTCGAAGAGCTTCCTCATGGGGCGTTTTCTTTGAGCCCAGGAGATCCAGCGCTGCTCACACGCATCCTTGGCTAGCAATAACATAGAGCTATGGCAGGCGAAGACACAGGAAGTGGAACAGACGTTCTTGATCGAGAACTCGAAGAGCTACTCGATCAAGAAAAACTCGATGATGGCGATCACGACCGTTATTCCCACTATGTGAAAAAAGACAAAATTTTGACAAGCGCCCTCAGCGGGAAACCCGTCATTGCCTTATGTGGGAAAGTATGGACTCCCGGGCGGGACCCAGAAAAGTTTCCCGTGTGCCCCACGTGTAAAGACATCTACGAGAAGCTTCGCGACTCTTAACTAAGAGAGCTCGTCGAGCTCCACCTCCACGGTGTAGGAATTACCAGCCCTTACATACGTCAATGTTGACTGCGCACCGCCCGGGAGATTGCGCACCTGAGCGGTCAAGTCAATTCGGTTGGTGATGGGCAAACCGTTGAAGCGGGTCACCACATCGCCTGACCGCACTCCCGCACGAGCCGCCGCGCCCCCGGGTGCCACGCTCGAGACATAAGCGCCGGTCACTGTCGATCCCGCAACGGATTGCGCATCGGTCACGAGGGCGCCGAGTAATCCGTGGCTCGCAGCACCCGTAAGCATCATCTCTGTCGCGACACGAATAGCGAGGTTCACAGGAATGGCAAAGCCGAGGCCGATGCTTCCCGAGCCTTGACCTCCCGTGGAAGCAATCGCAACATTTATCCCGATTAAGTTACCTGACCGGTCAAGCAGTGCGCCACCAGAGTTGCCGGGATTGATCGAGGCATCGGTTTGCACCACCGGGATGGAAATGGTCTGACCCGACAGCGGCGAGGCGCCGGGCAAATCAAAATCAAACTGACCGTCCTCTTCCCCTGGCGCCTGGGATGCGCCCACCGTAATACTGCGGTTAATAGCGGAAACGATTCCTGATGTTACGGTGCCAGGAAGGCCCAATGGAGCTCCGATAGCGATGGTTTGATCCCCTACGTTAAGTTTGGTGGCATCTCCCAAGGGCATGACCTGGAACGGTCCTTCATTGGCAATCTTGACCACCGCAATATCGGTGATGAGGTCGCGACCAACCACCGTTCCCTCAAACAACCTGCCATCAGACATGATGATGCGGATCGCGGGTTCCTCGGAACCAATGGACACAACGTGGGCATTGGTGATGAGGTACCCATCCTCGCGAATGATGATTCCCGATCCGCTTCCCGATTCTGTCCGACCAGCAACATTAAGAGTTACCACTGAGGGCAGCGCCCCAGCCGCAACAGCCGTAATTTCGCTCGCTTGCAAAGGTGAATTAACGGTAATGGTCGCCGGTGACTGAATTCCCGGGGTCACCAGACCGCGAGAAGACAGATTCCAAATCGCTAAAGCTCCCCCAGCCGTTCCGCCAAGTAATCCTCCAACAAGGAGCGCCACAGTGACAAAGCCTCCGAGCTTTCGAGCACGTCGTGAGTCTTCGCGGAGATGTCCGGCGGTTCGGGAGGCAAAACTATCTGATACTCCCTGGTGTACCCCAGGAGCAAAAGGCGAACCCCCGTAGCGCGAAGAAGAACCTAATAGTTCGGCGGCGCTAGGGTCTGGACTGAGGTAATCCGACGTTGTCATAAAAGAATCCTTTCACAGACAAGAAGTGTCGCCCCGCTGCCTTGACGCACGCTTAGAGGAACCTTCAGAATACCTGGGGACTTGCTGAGCATCTGCCCTCCACGAGAGCGTGGGACGCGCACCCCCTCTCCACAAGCAATGAGGTAACCCTCAACACTTCCACCTCTCGAGCCCCCGCATCCCGCCAGATCGTGCCGGTGACGGGAACGAAAGGGCCACCATCCAAGCGATAGGCCACATCAAATCCCACCTGCAGTCCAATCCGATAGGTACCAGGGTAGGAATAGACGTGGCTCGTCGCGGTGGGGGAAAACTGCCCACTCCCCCAGGAACGTCCGGCCGCCGAAAGCTGGGAGGAGGTGCCATCGCCGTAAGTAAAGCGGTATGTGGAGGGGCTAAAGCGCACCTGGATCGGCCATCCCAGAAGTTCACCTTGTTCGACACTCTCCGTGATTCGGGCAAAAATATTGGTCGGTAGGCGCGGCAAACTCCATCCGTCAGGTTCCACCTCGATGCCAGGAACACCGGGAACAAAACTTTCCAAGTCACTCGCATGCGAGGGTGGTTCGGGCGGCGTTTCTTCGAGCGAAGCGGTGGGGTTTTTGTCCGGCGAAGAAGCCCGGCAATATCCGGAAACTTTGATCTCGCATTCCGATGTTCCCACCACTGGCTCGCGGGGAGGACGAGGGCTCCACCACGATTGCGCGCTCCCCGACGAGCTCGCGGAGCTTTGCCCCGGCCCCCCAGGTGAGGAGGTAGAGGCGCCAAGAGTGATTCCTTCCTGATCGAGTTCAGTGGTGATGCTCAGACACTGCCCGCTCGACTGGGCGGCCTGGGAGCATTCACTCGCCATCGCTGGCGGTGTTGCCACGAGCAGCAGAGCCCCCACCAGAAAAATTCCCGAGCCGGCGTGTTTCAGCATGAATACACACCCCACCAGTACTGCCAGGAATCGATGACGAGGCTCTGCAGCGAGTCTCCCGTCAACCACGCCTGAATAGCGGTGTTCTCCCCCCAGGTCACCCTTGGCTGACTGAGGTACTTCTCAAGCGCGGCCCACTGTGCAGTGTCCCCCTCAAAGTCCTCGTAGACAGGATGCCACTGGAGCACAATCTCGGGAGGATTGTCATAGTCGGCGGGAATCACAAAAAGATTAGTCCCATCCACACACATCACTACCCCCACGTCGAGAGTCCCCTCCGGCGTGATGTGCACGCTTTGCACGAGAAGAAGAGTCATCACCGTCGTGCCCACCGATCGCAAGTCTTCGGCTCTGTAGTAGTCGAACCCCGCGCGTTCTTCCGAGAACCACGACTCGCTCACTACCGACGATATATCGTGAGAATCCCGTCCACCGCCCGCTGTAATGGCATCGGTCAACTCCAAGTATTCGTCGATTACCTCTGTCGCCGCCGTACTCGCATCGTCATAAAAATCTCCGGGGAACTCGCGCGCGGGCGCAACCCAGGAAAGTGCGCTCGGCTCAGGTGCATCCTGGGGCGCTTGATCTTCCGGCGGTGTCGCGCAGCCAGAGAAAAAAACAAAAGGGACGAGAAACACCAAGCGAGTTGTAGGCATGCCACATAGGTTAGGAAAATCGGGCGCGTCATGGTGGGATTTCTCCACAGTGTCTGCGCCGGTCCATAGAGCAGTGCCCTACGGTGGGAAAGCCCGACGAAAAGAGCTCGACCCTCAAGGAGGCAGGCTGTGAGAGAAACGCACGAGCATTCTCAGGCAGTATTGGACGAGTTACTGAGTACCGCAGAAAACGTGTTCCTCGAAAACGGCGTCAAAGAGACAACCCTGGAGCGGGTATCCCACCGTTGCGAACTTCCCTTGGCGTTGATTGAGGAGCTCTACCCCAGCGCTATTGACTTACAGGTCGCGATGCTTAATCGGGAATTTACCCGGATGTATCAGGGCATCATGGACCACGTCGAGAGAGACCCGAAGGGTGGACTACTGTCTCGGATGTACACCTACATTCTTACCCAGGTTTATGAGCGTCCCGTGGCCAGAACACTGTTCATGATTGACCGCACCGCTCTTCACGAACTCATGACGCACCAGCACGCCCGGGTCTATCTCCCCACCATCGAAATCAGGAAAGAACTGACCACAAAGCTGCAACAGGCGGGAATGATCAAGCCCGAGGTCGACCCTGGCCTCGTGTCGGCTTCGTTGGCCGTCATTTCTGGCGGCCTGGCCCTCACAGCACCCCACGCGAACCTCGATGAAATCGTGGAAACTCTGCTGGGAATGTTCGGGCGGGAATTTGACGCTGACGTCTCTGACACCCAGCCGGGCAAGGCCATCTATTACGAGTGGGCGACCTCGCTGGAATCCACCATTCGCGAAGAACGACTCGGTTAGGCTTTCCCCGCTGTCTTGGCCACCACATCAAATCGACGCATACTGCCCATCGGATTAATGGACCGCACCTGCTCCACACGCTCCAGATCGCACGCCGCCGTACCGAGGTGCTCTTCCTGGCCCAAACGCAGCGCCACATGCCCTGATGCGTCAATGACCTGACTGTGTCCAACACCGTAAGGCAACGGATGATTAACCGCGATGACACTGCACTGCAGTTCTATAGCCCTGGCCCGAAGAAGTGTGTCCCAATGAAGCACTTTGTCCTCACCGGGAACCCACTGGGCCGGCACGACAATGGCGGTGGCACCCGCATCAACGAGCGCTCGCCCCACTTCGGGGAACCGGAGGTCGTAACAGGCCATCATCCCCACCTGAAAGCCTGCCCACTCAAAGAGGTGCGCTGGACTGGTGTTGCCAGGGCTAATCCACTGGGACTCTCCCGCCCCAAAAGCGTCGTAAAGGTGAATTTTCTCCGCCGTGGCAAGCACCCCTTCAGGCCCCACGGCCACCATGGTGTTGACAGGCTTATCGACACCTGGGTGGGCCAAAAGCGCACCGGCAACAATGGCGATGCCCTCGGCTTCGCCGGAGAGCTCTGAGAGCGACGCCACCCACGAGCCATCCAATGACTCGACGGGAACCGCACTGCGCACGCTGACGGGCTCAAACGAGAAAGAGTATTCGGGAAACACAACCAGAGTGGAACCCGCGTCGCGTGCGGCAAAGACCTGGTCGCGGAGGGCCCGAAGGTTGCTCGCCGGGTCAACACCGGGCGCGAACTGACCAAGGCTTACCTGCGGCTGAACACTCATATCTGCAAGCTTAGGTACAAAGCACAATCTCCCTCCAGCAAGAGGGCCTGCGACCCGTGATTCTCGGGGCAGGACGTGACGCTACGACCTCTGCCGCATGTTCTGGGGACGTCAATCTTTGTTAACATCCCGACGCTTGCCTGGTCTCAATCGCCCGGCTGTGCAAGCAATAGTGTTCTCACTTCGCGCCTCAGCACCTTGCCGATGAGAGAGCGAGGCAGGTCGTCAACGGCGACGATGTTCTTGGGAACCTTGTACGCGGCCAGGCGGGAGCGCACGTGAGCCCGCAACTCGGAAACGTCCAGTGTTGCGCCGGGGGCAAGGACCACCGCGGCGGCCACAGACTCGCCACCGCTTGCGGTGAGTAATCCGACGACTGCGGCATCCACAACCGAAGGATGCGAGACGATGGTCGCTTCAACCTCTGAAGGAGCCACATTAAACCCTCCCACAATGACCAACTCTTTGAGCCTGTCAACAATGGTCACAAAACCGGATTCATCGACGCGCACAATGTCACCTGTGCGCAACCAGCCTCCAGGAAGCAGCGTTTCGCGAGTCTCGACCGGCCGATTCCAGTACCCACCAAAAACCTGAGGGCCGCGCACTAACAGCTCTCCCTCCTGACCCGGCCCGCGATCGTCGTGGGGCTCTTCCGGGTCGATTACCCGAATCTCCGTGCTCGGAAAAGGCACGCCCACCGCGCCTGGACGCCGGGTTGGCCCCATTGGGTTGCCCACTGCTACGGGAGAAGTCTCGGTCATGCCGTATCCCTCAATCAGCAAGCCTCCGGTCGCCTCTTCCCACACCCGAACCGTCTCGACCGGCAAACTCATGGCCCCGGATATCGAGAAGCGGATGCCGCGAAGACTCACCTTCTTCTCGGCGGCAGCCTCGGCGAGGCGCTGGTAAATCGGCGGAACCGCAGGGAGGAACGTTGCTGGTGCTGTCCGCATCGCTGTGAGCACCAGCCCCGGGGTGAACTTCGGGAAAAGCACGAGGCGAGCCCCGATGCTCATCGCGAATGTCATGCACAATGTGAGCCCGTAGGCGTGAAACATAGGCAACACGGCGTAGACGACCTCGCTCCCGAGGACGAGCCCTGGAACCCATGCTTGCCCCTGTGCGGCGTTTGCGCGCAGGTTGCGGTGCGTGAGGATGGCGCCCTTGGGCGAGCCCGTTGTCCCGCTCGTGTACTGGAGCACAGCAATATCCGCTAGCGCCGGCCTCGGGAACGCGCGCGCCAGCGGTCGAGACTTCACCAATTCAGCCCACGCCGTCGCACCGCGGGCGAGCTCCCCACTCGTCAATGCGCCCCGCGTGGTGCGGGCTTTCGCGATGGGCAGCCGCAGGGCCAGCCGTTTGATCCACGGCATCCCCCGCGTAATGTCAATGGAAATAACCTTTGCAACACCGAGATCAGCAGGAAAGTCGAGCACCGTCGGCGCCACCTTGTCCCACACCAATGCCACGCTCGCTCCGTGATCTTCGAACTGGTGTCGCAACTCGCGTTGCGTGTAGAGCGGGTTGTGCTCGACGACGATTGCTCCGAGTCTCAGCACAGCATAGAACGCAATCACATGTTCAGGGCAGTTGGGTAGGACGAGGGCAACCCGGTCGCCGTGGCCCACACCAAGCTTCTGCAGTCCCGCAGCTGCACGAGAAACCGCGTCGCCCACATCGCGGTAGGTCGATGTTTGCCCAAAAAAATCGAGCGCAACCTTCCGGCCGTAACGTTTTATCGATGTGTCAAGCATGTCAGTGAGCGTCTGCGTTGGAGCCGGGATATCGGAGGGCACTCCTTCTGGATAGGAGGGCAACCAAGGACGACTATCGAAAAAGCTCATGACGACATTGTTGCCGCACTGGATTACAAAACGGTGTGAGGATTTGCGCGGAGGCACAGAGGCCACAACGAAGAAAGACCCAGCCAGCTAACTGACTGAGTCTTTCACTTCGTTGCGGGGGCAGGATTTGAACCTACGACCTCTGGGTTATGAGCCCAGCGAGCTACCGAACTGCTCCACCCCGCGGCATGTAACCATGCTAACACGGTGGAGCCTTTCGATGCTTACTGGTTGCTCAGTACCAACGCACGTTCAAGTGCGTCGGTCAAGCGACCATCCGCCTCGGCTGCCGCCACGAGATTATTCGCGCGGTAGGCAGCTTCCCGATCGACAAGAGCAGCTCTGGCGTCAGAAAGGGCAGCTTGGAGTTCCGTCGAGATGATAATTCCAGCGTCGGACTCCGTGTCAGGCGCAGGAGATACTTCACCATCGGGAACCGGTGCGGCGTCAACCGCTCCTGACTCCGCCGTGTCCGCGCTTGAATCTCCGGCTTCCGCACCAGAATCTCCTCCGAAGAGCGAATCGAGAGCTTCGTTCAAGGTATCCTCGAACGCAATTTTCTCTCCAAAGGAGACCAAAATCTTACGCAGCAAAGGATAGGACGTGCCACCCGTTGAGCGAACATAGACAGGTTGCACATAGAGCAGACCGTCACCAACCGGCAGGGTCAACAAGTTACCTGAGATGACTTCGGTTTGGCCCTGGCGCAGCAGGTTCAGCTGCTGGCCCACGTCGGGATCCGAGTCAAACTGAGCTTGAACCTGTCCCGGTCCCGGAACCGTTGTCTGCTTGGGAAGACGCAACAGGGTCAATTCTCCGTAGTCAGGGCCGTAGTCCGCATTAGCGGCTAAGTACCCATAAAGAACGTTTCTGGAGGCTTCTCCCGTTGCCCGGGGAATAAACGTCGTGTACAGCGAGAAGGAGGGCTCGTCACTGCCGGGCACCTGCAACGTCAGGTAATAGGGAGGTTGCAGTCGAGGTGCGCCCGGGCTGGATACCGGGTCATTGGGCGTGACCCACTCGTCTTCACTGGAATAGAAGGTTCCCGGATCAGTCACGTGATACGCGCCCAGGATTGTCCGCTGTACCTTGAAGAAATCAGAGGGGTAGCGCACATGGGAAAGCAGGGCCTCTGACATCTCTGACTGGGGGGAAATGCTGGTGGGGAAAATCTTGGACCACGCCTTGAGCAGCGGATCTTCCGTGTCCCAGGCATACAGCTTCACCTCGCCCGAGTATGCGTCCACCGTTGCCTTCACCGAGTTGCGCATGTAGTTGACGGTGTCAAAAGAAATCTGGGGGGACGGTTGATAGGTGTCAGCAATTGCCTCAGAAATCTCCACCGGGGTGGAGTAGGGGTAGTCACGAGACGTGGTGTATCCATCAACAATCCACACCACACGGCCATCCACGACTGCGGGGTACGGGTCGTTATCCAACGTCAAATACGGGGCAACCTTCTGTACCCGAACCGAGGGATCGCGGTCGTACAAAATTTGGGAATCCGTGGTGACAGCGTTGGAGAGAATAATCTGCTCCGACTGGAATTTCAGCGCATATAGCAACTGGGAAAAGAGCGAATCAAGCTTCGGCCCGCCATCGCCATCGAATGTGTACGTGGCGTTGTTTTCGTCTCCTTCACCACCGGAGGGATAGTCGAGCTCGAGGGCAGGAGCGCCCTCTGGCCCACCCACAATCGAGTAGGCCGGCGAGTTCTCACCAAAGTAAATACGCGGTTCGTATTCGCCAAGTGCGCCGGAAACGGGAATTCCCGATTCAAAGAAGCGAGGTTGCCCATCTTCGGTCCGCTGGTTTCCGAACGCCGCGACCATTCCATACCCGTGGGTATAGACAATGGTGTTGTTGTACCAACTCTGGGTGTTCAAACCGCTGAGGTTGATTTCTCGAGCAGCGAGCACCGTGTCTGTGCGCTCCCCATCCACGATGTAGCGACCCACATCGAGGTACTGCGGGAACTGGTAATACTGACGAAACTGCTCGAGCTGGGCAAAAGCGTCTGTCACCAGGGCCGGGTCGATAATGCGGATGTTTGCGGTGGTTTGAGCATAAGCGCGCAGTGAACCAGAAGAGGTGTCTGTCGAGGCCTCATAATCAATTTCCACAATATCGGTGAGGCCGTAGGCATCGCGGGTAGCGTCAATGTTGCGCTGAATGTAATCCTGTTCGAGCGTCCTTGCGCTGGGGTTGACCTGGAAGCGCTGAACGATGGAGGGGTAACCCAAACCGAGGACCAGGCCCGAGACTATGTACAGCGCGGTTCCCACCACAGCGAGGCGCCACCGTCCGATGATGGCTGTCAACAAGAACAACACGGCCACAATGATCGCTATACCGGCCATGATGGCTCGGGCAGGAATCGTGGCGCTGACTTCGGTGAAGCCGGCACCAAATGGCAGGAAGCCCCCACCCCTAGACACCAGCGTGTCGTACTGCTGTAACCACAGGTTGGCTGCCTGAATCAGGAAGTACAGGACTCCAAGGATGCCCAACTGAATCCGCATGGTGCGAGAGATGCGAAGCTCACGGCCGTTAAGAGAAATAGCGCCGTAGAGAAAACCTGTGAGTGTGGCTGTGATGGCCGAGAGGATCAAAATGGTGGAAACAAACCCAATCACGGCGGTGAAGACGGGGAGCTCGAAAACATAGAACCCGATGTCGAGACCAAACTCGGGATCAACGCGTCCGAAAGGTTTGCGATTCATCCAGAGCAAGAACTGCGGCCAGCTTCCCGCAGTGCCCAACCCGGAAAACAGGGCCAAAAGGGTGGGGATACCGATCATCGCTACACGACGAATGGGATCGATAATTTGGCGGTAACGATCAAGCTCGGTGCTCAGCTTTGCGTAGACAGGCCGGAAACGATAGGCGACATTGATGCTCAGCCATACGGGGATAAACATGGCAACGAAGCCAATAACAAACATGCTGACCGTGCCAACCCAATTGGTGATGAGCACTTCGAGGTAACCCAGCTGGTCAAACCACAACACATCGGTGTAGAGGGACGCAAAAAGGAAGAAGGCTCCCAGGATGACTCCAATCACCACCGCAGTGATGATGAGCGGCGCGCGACGGGCGTTCAATATTCCAGAGACTGCTTGAGACACGAGTAAAAGCCTTTCATGGCTGGGGTCAGGTATTAGTGTACAAAGAAAGACCTGGGGGGCGAAACCTACGCTCCAGGACAGGTGGGTGGCGCGACCCCTTCACGGATTGCCTGAAGCGCTTCCACAGCGTCATCCAGGGTGGCAACGGGGACAACCTCCAAGCCGTCAGGAATGTGATCCACTAGGTCGGGACAGTTCCCCAGAGGCGCGATAAACCACGTGGCACCATCATCGAGCGCACCAAACAGTTTGTGGCGGATTCCGCCAATACTCCCCACCTCCCCTTGGGCATTAATGGTTCCTGTTCCGGCAATAACGGCTCCGTTGGTGAGATCCTCAGGCGTCAACATGTCCACGATGCCGAGGGCAAAAAGAAGCCCCGCGCTGGGACCCCCCACATTGTCTAACGCAATATCAATCTCGAGCGGGAAGTCATAACGACCTGATACCAAAATACCAATCATGGGGGTGGGAGATTCCCCCTGGGACATCCGCGGGCGAACCTCGACGTCAACTTTGGCTCCGGCACGCTCTATGTCCATAGCAAGCAGTGAGGTCACCCCCGAATCGGAGATGATTTCGCGCAACTGGGTGACCGTGTGGACCGGGACCCCCCCTGCGCTTCCAATCACGTCGCCCTCAAGCAGGACCCCCTCGCTGGGGCCGCCCTCCAGGGCCTGATTCACCACGAGCATGCTGGTGAAGGGAACTCCTAGATAGCTCAAGGCTGCGGCGATAGCTTCTTGCTGGGAATTTTCCATATCAATCTGAGCGGCCTCACGGTTTTGCTCCACCGAAAACCCCGGAGGGTAGGCCACGTCAACAGGAATCACCGTTCGGGTGGGATCTAACCACCCCGCCATCACATCAAACCAGCCCGGTAAGTTCTCAGGATTACCCGAACGTGTGACCGTAGTGAGTCTCAGCTCCCCCGTCGTTTCAAACACTTGCTCGCCTGAGATAGTGATCAACGCCATCTCAGAATCCCCCGCCAGGACAGACCCGAGAGTGTCGTAAGTAGGACCAGGGTTGTCAATGACGTAGGGGGCAGGAAAAAAGGAGAGTCCCAGCACTATCACGCCGGTCAGGCCCAACATCAGCCAACCAGCACGGCGCGACCGCCGCTGCACCCCAGGAGTGGGGTCGTGTGGTTCAAAAATGCTCATCGTGGCCGCTTCCTGAGGGTCAATGAAAAAGCATAACGGGGTCACCCTGTGGCAAGCCCTCAGCGAAATGGGGTGGGGCTCAAAGACCCGCGGACTACGGTGAAGGCATGGCAGACAAGTTCGACGGAGACATCCCCGACTTTGGGGATGAAGACGCTCTTCGGGAAGCGTTCCAGCGTTTCTTGCAGGGCGATGAAACTTTTGACCCAGCTGAACTCATGAAAGCCGCGGGCATTGATGTGAACGGCCCGGAACTCAAGGCCATGATGCAGCAGCTCGGGTCGGCGTTCGGCTCTGATGGTCTCCTGAAAACTACTGCTTCACGTGACCATGCCGTCAGCGTTGCCAGCGAAGGGTCTACTTCTCCGGATTCCGCCACCTCACAGGCGTTGAGCTCAGCCGCGAATGTCGCCACGCTGTGGTTGGGCGAGGTCACGAGCATCGCCGAGCTCGCCGAAGCTCCCGTCATAGCGACCAGAACAGAGTGGGCGCGACGAAGCCTGCCCGTGTGGGAAGCAATTTCTGAGCCGGTCGCCACCGCTATCCCGCGCGCCGTCTCTGGGATGATGGCCAGCCAAGCGCCAGAAGCACTCGCCGAGACCTTCGCCTCACTTTCTGGTCAAATGGAAAAAGTCACCCATGGTTTGTTTCACCTTCAACTCGCACAAGTGGTGGGCAACCTTGGCAAAGAAGTGCTTTCCGGTGGAGATATTGGCATTCCGCTGATCCACGGGAGCTCTGAATATGACGTCCAGGCCATGCTGGTTGCTCAGAACATGCGCGAGTTTTCAGCGGATCTTGATGTGCCGCTGGAGGAGGCAGATATCTATCTTGCGGTCCGAGAGATCGCGCATGCCAGGCTGTTCCGGCATGCCCGCTGGTTACGCCTTCACTTGATGAGCGCCATCCGTGATTTTGCCGCGGGTATCAGCATCGATGCAGATTCGCTGATGAACCTTTCAGAAGATTTTGACCCCACCGACACCCAGGCGCTGACGGAACTCTTCACCAGTGGCGCGCTCCTCCCTGAGCGCACCGAAGAGCAAAACCGAGCCCTCCACCGTTTGGAAACCATGCTCGCCTTGATTGAAGGGTGGGTGGACCACGTCACATCTCTGGCCACCACTCGCTTACCTAAGGCTTCCTCTCTCGCGGAAACCATTCGCCGACGCAGAGCCAGTGGCGGGCCTGCGGAGCGGGCCTTTTCCACTCTTGTCGGCTTGGAGTTGCGTCCACGACGCCTTCGTGAAGCGAGCACATTGTGGGCGCACATAACGCACGCTCTCGGGCCCGAGGCTCGGGACGCTCTCTGGCGCCACCCGGATTCTCTTCCTACCGATGCAGACTTGGAAAACCCCAGCGACTGTGTTTCACGCCTCAGCAACCCTGGCGCCGGTGACGAGATGGACCAGGCACTCCAGGATTTACTGGAGGGTGAAGCCGAGTCCTAAGCCTGTGCATAGCGCGCCGCATGAGCCCCTGCTTCTGCGCCACTATCGCACTATGGCCTCTCCTGTTGTCAAGATTGATCCGCGGCTCCCCATCGTGTGGCGAAATCCCCGCGCTGTTCAAATCGGCGTTGACCCGCCCCAGGCCACTTTGCGCGACGTGGACGATCGCGTCTTGCCTTTGCTCCACGGTCTCCATCTCGGCGTGACCATCGCAGGCGCTAGTCTGTTGGCGCGTGAAGCCGGATTAACCGTGTCTGAAAGCGCCCTCATCATGCGCCGTCTTGCCCCAACTTTCCTTGCCCCAGAACACAGTCCGCTGCCCTCTCTGCTTCTTCGCGGTCACAGCGCTCACCTCCCACATTTTGCTCACGTGTGGCGCGCCCTCGGCCACACGGTTTCCGATTCTGCCCAGAAGGAGGGTGGGGGCGGGAGTGGCTCCCGTGAGGAAGCAGTCCTGGTCGGAAATTTTGTGCTCGACCCCGCTCTCTATCGAGCGTGCTTGCAAAGCGACACGATTCACACCGCGGTCGTTTTCCTCGACCAATCCCTCTTGATAGGACCCCGAGTGACACCAGGGCGAGGGCCCTGCGTGCATTGCGTGTGGCGCAATACCTCGGATCGCAACCCCCATCACCTGGCGATCACGAGTCAGCTGTGGGGCCAACGAGCTGCCACAGATACGAAAGAACTTGCCGCCTTAGCTGCGTGGTATGTCCGCGATCTCATCCACTCCCCCCGCCAAGGAGCCGTCCTCCGCATTGACGGGCTCACCAGAGTGGTGAGCGAAATACGGGAAAAGCCGTCAGCGGAGTGTGCCTGCCGCGGACTGGGCGAGCCGTCTAGGGCCGGCCAAGAGCTTCCAGAAAGCGACTCATCTGGCGCATCCCAAAACCCTCTTTTGCCCGCTCAGCCATAGACAACACCAGCTCATCCCTGGCTCGAGTCACGCCGACATAAAAAAGTCGCCGTTCCTCTTCGATGGCCTCCTCCGACGTGGCGTAGGAGATGGGGAATTGACCTTCAGCCAAGCCGATCATAAACACTAAGGGCCATTCGCGGCCCTTAGCCGAGTGCACCGTGGTGAGCGTGACAGCTCCGACGCTCGGTGCGTCTCCGGCGACAGACTTGTCTCCAAGAATTGCGGAAAAATCTCTCAGCGTCATTCCGGCAGGCTGGGACCGAACGAGGTCGCGAAGAGCAACCAGGTCCTCATACCTTGCACGTTCCGCACCCTGATGGTCGGGTCCTTCAGCGCTCAAACCCAGACCAAACAAGATGTCCTCCACCACGGTGATTAACTCACCGGTTACCCCAGCGACAGCCGCGCCTCGAATCTCCATTACCGCCCGTTTAATATGACCTTCGTCAAAAAATGGGATCGCCCCGCGGACCCGATAGCTCACCCCTCGCTGCGCGAGCGCTTTTTCACACGCCAAGGATTGCGCGCCAAAGCGCATCAACACGGCGATGTCATCGGGTAACACTCCCGACTCAATCCTCGTCGCGATCATTGTCGCGACATAGTGCGCCTCGGCCTCATCTGTCGAGGCAATATGGCGCCGAAGCGGCGCCCCCGCCTGGGTGACAGGCTTCAGGTTCAAAGCCCCAGGCTTGCCCAGGACAACACTGTTGGCAGCATGAACAATTTCGGGTGTGGAGCGGTAGTTTCGCTCCAACTTCACCACATGAGCTGTGGGATATCGGCTAGGGAAGTCCAAAAGATACCGACTAGTAGCTCCGGCAAAGGTGTAAATCGTCTGGCTGGCATCGCCCACGACGACGAGATCTTCCCGCTCGCCCACCCATAAATCCAGCAGCCGTTGCTGAAGGGGTGAAACATCCTGGTATTCGTCCACCAGAAGCGCGGAATATTGTGCTCGAACTTTCTCCAAAACCTTCCTGTCATCCTCGAGCATTCCCACCATGGCGAGAAGCACGTCCTCAAAATCAATGCGCGAGGCCTCGTCTTTCAGGACCTCGTAGCGCTCGTGTACACGTCCGAGCGCCTCCAAGGACAACCCGCCCGGGAGGCCACCAGCGCGGCTTGTGCGCGCCTGGTGATACTGCTCGATGGTAAGCCCGTGAATTTTTCGCCACTCGATTTCGCTCGCGATGTCGCGCAGCGCCGCTGTGTCGAGTTTGAGGTGAAGGCTGTCGAGCGCTTTAGCAATCACGCCGGCCTTAGAGGGCAGAATATCTGGCAGATACCCTCCTGTAACCGTGGGCCAAAAATGTTGAAGTTGCCGCAGTGCTGCCGAGTGGAAAGTCCTCGCAGCGACGCCTCTCACGCCGAGGGCACGCAACCTGCTTCCCATCTCACCGGCCGCTTTCGCGGTGAACGTGAGGGCGAGAACATTTTCCGGTTCATATTTGCCCTCGGCGACCCCGTAGGCAATCCGATGGGTCAACGCGCGGGTTTTACCCGTTCCAGCACCCGCTAAAACACATAGCGGCTCATCCCACGTGGTCGCCACCAGTCGCTGTTGCTCATCTAACCCGGCAAGCGCGTCGCTGGCGGTCATGGTGAATGTTGCTCGGCTTCCCACCAGCTATCGATCATCGCCCTCGCAATCGAAGGAGGGCCAGGGAGCGTGATGCCGCTGCGACCATCCTGAAGGTCTTGTCGGCTAAACCATCGCAGGTCAATGATTTCCGTCCCATCGGGCCGCAAATCATTGTGGTGTGCCGGGTCAAGCTCCGCCTGAAAACCCACCATGAGTGACGCAGGAAACGGCCACGGCTGTGACCCCATATACCGGGGGTTGGTTACGACCAGCCCTGATTCTTCCCACACTTCTCTGATTACTGCAGCCTCCAAGGATTCTCCCGGCTCCACAAAGCCCGCGAGAAGTGAATAGCGATGCGATTCCCACAGAGCGTTACTGCCCAGGACAATACGGTCCTGCCCATCGGTAATCAACGCGATCACCGCGGCGTCGGTTCGAGGGAAAAGATCCCCTCCCGTTTGAGCATCAACCCTGGTCCACCCCGCTTGGCCTTCCTGGGTGGCTGCTCCTGTTCGAGGGGAAAAGGTGTGAGCGTCATGCCAGTTCGCCATGGCGAGCGCCTCCACGATGATTCCTGAATCCAAATCATCGAGCGTGTGTGCAAGGGTCCGCGCGCTTATCCACCGCGACACATCAGGCTCGAGGGCTTCGCCCACGGGATCATCCACGACAGCTGCTACAAGGCGTGTCCCTGCAGCAATCCCCCTGACACGGTGCGTCGTCACTCCCAGATAAATGCGGTGGCGGGTGGCGGCAATCGCGGCGGGAGCAAAAAGAGCTAGGCGTGAAGGCGATCCTTCATCAAGGAGCGCCTCGCCGCGCCAAATCACGACGACGGTGGTGGTGGGATCCGCCCACAGCGCCTCCAGAAACCCCGGAATCTTGCGCGAGACAGAGTCCCGATCGACGCGGGAGCGAGAGAGCGGCAAGCTCGAGGTGAGCGACACATGTGCCTTTCTACAAAAGCCTGACAAGGAGCCAAGAGAGCCCTAGGCGTGGTGTGGCTATGCGCGAGGGGCACACCTTCGGCGCTTACCCTGGAGCAATGAACCACACCCCTCTCATGCTATCGGCGCTCGCCACCAGTGCGGTGCAGGGGTTTCAGGCTGTGAGCGCCCAATCGCTTTCTACGCCCGAGCGCGACGCCGCTCTGGTGCACGATGTGAATAATCTGGCCTGGCTGATCGAAATTCCCCTCTCTGACGCCGACGCGCTCGCGCATTCTGAAGAGCTCTCGGCCACCAGAGCGCTTACCGAAGGCTTGCGATCGCGATTGCCTTTCCAGGTCCCTAGCGTTTCGGGAACAACGCAGGTGGGTGAGAGAACACTGAGCGTGAGCGCCTATCTTCCCGGCTCCCACCTCACCGCCCAGAACGTGACCCCGGTGAGTGCGGCAAGTTTTGGCCAGGCCCTTGCTGCTATCCATGCTCTCCCCACCAGCAGCATGGGGGACTTTGACCGCCCCGTCCTTTCGACCCTAGACGCGTTGCGCGAGTGCGCGGGTGTGGTGGATTCTGCTGCGGCGACCGGCCTTCTTCCCCAGTCTCTTCTCCGTCGTTGGGAAACAGCATGTGAGGATCAGGGCCTGTGGCAATCCGACGCCATGGCCATTCACGGAGAAATGCAACTGAGCCGTTTCCTCACCGAAGACCACAAGGTTGTTGCCGTGGACGGATGGACACGTTTCTCCCAGGGTGACCCCGCCACAGACATGGCGTGGCTCACCACGCCAGCCAATAGCGCCTTCGCCACCGCAGTTATTACCGCCTACCACCAGCAACGGCCCGCAGCCGACCGATGGATTATGCACCGCGCCAGATTTTACGCTGAATTGGATATTGCGCGCTGGCTCCTACACGGTGTGGGTCTCGGCCACGACACTATTGTCCGTGATGCCTCCGACATGCTCGCTACCCTCAACGACCGGGTCGCCGGCGATATGGACGCGGCGCTCACTGCGCGGATTAGCCACGGCAAGCACCCCATCTCTGGGGCGTAGCGGGCTTCAGAAACGAAGCGCCTCCAAGATCAGCTTCTCGAACTCTGCCGCGCCGGGCAGGTCACTCGGGGTGACAAGTGTGGAGCCCTCTGCATACCAAAAACTTGCCTCAATCTGCTCCAGTGGCGTGGCACTCCACTTGGACCAGGCGAGGCGATACGCGGCGAGTTGAAGTGCTTTCGCGGCGAGCTCTTCATCACTGCCGGGCGCCTTGCCCGTTTTCCAGTCCACGATATGAACTCCGCGAGCGCCCGGGAAAACCGCATCTATCTTGCAAATGACGATGTGGGGACCCACCGGTAAGTGAAGTTCCGCCTCAATGGCGAGCGGAGCCAGAGAAGCGAACTCGGAAGCAGCAAACGCCGCTTTCCACTCTTCCAGGGACAGAGCGTCGTCCTCCACGGTGTCGCCTTCACCCTCGTGGAGGAAAGGACCCGGAACAGCGGTGTCAAAACGCTCTTCCACAAAGCGGTGAAAAAGTGTGCCCCGCAGCGCAGCTCGATGGGGTTTCTGGGGAGTGGGCCTCGCCAATGCTTCTCGAAACGCTGCTGGATTCAACACCAATCGCTCGAGCGAGGAAGCCGGGATGCGGACCGGAACGCTCACATCGTCAGACGGTAGTGGTGGTGTGAGAAAACTCTGCGCCACCTGCCCGAGCCCCCGATCGTGGGCCGCAGCGCGCTCGTCTCTACCCTCACTCAACTCTTCTCTCACGGCCTTGGCGGCGGCTTCGAGCACGGGTCGCCGTGAACCCAGCGGATCCGGCGGCCACGAAGATGTGCCGCGTTCTTCTTCTAGTGGTGCCGCATCAGGGAAAGGATTCTCGTCGACAGCAGGCAGGAGGCCCGCATCAACCAGTTCAGCGAGGAACCTCGAAGGTTTGCGCGGCGATACCTGGTGCGCCCAGTAGGAGCCGGTCAGCAGAAGGTGGGACTTGGCTCTGGTGAGAGCCACGTACATCAGCCGGCGCTCCTCGGCGAGGTGATGGGCGCGCATATCTTCGCGGAACGCTTTCTCAGTGTCGGAGAGTTCCTTTTTCGAATCACTCCCCCGCCACGAAAAGACCGGCAGTGAATGTCGGTCTCCCCGGAAGTCATAGGGCAGCTCCCCACCAGTAGTCCACCCTCCAAGACCTTTGGGCTTTGTGGGTAACTCGTCTTCGACCAGGCGCGGGATGGCCACCAGGTCCCATTCCAAACCTTTCGCTCCGTGAATGGTCAGCACTTGAACACAGCCGGCTTCGGGTTCTTCTGCGCGAGGAGACAGGTTGTCTTTGCGCTCTGCCTCATCAAGCCACTGAACGAAACCCGTTACCCCATCGTCATCGGCAAATGCCAGATACCCGGTGAGCGCCTCCATAAAAGCCTCTCTGGCAGCCATGGATGAGGTGCGAAGAGGGTTGGCCAGAAGTTCACTATCGAGTCCAAGTTCGACCTCAATGGCAACCACAAGCTCGGCAACATCTCCAAAACGCTGCGCCTGCAAGGAGACAAGGACGCGATGAGCATCGGCCAAGCGGGTGAGCCCCTCAGGCGAATACTGCTTGCGTTGATGATGCTGTGAGGGCGAACCAGCGATGAAAAACAGTGCGTCTATCAATCCGGCGTGATCGCCCGGCGCCACAGAAGCCTTCAAGGTGCGGGCAAAGTCAGCCTCTAACTCGTCACCGTGTTCATCGCGCTTGGCAAGCCACTTGGCGGTCGTGGCCAAAGCGTGAACATCGGCCACACCCAAACGCCATTTTCCCCCGGTGAGAAGGCGAAGCAACTCTGTTTCTGCGTGGGGGTGGGCTAAGACCCGCAACGTACACACCACGTCTGCAATCGCCGGATCTTCTAACAACCCGCCAATGCCGAGCACGTGAACCGGGACACCAGCATCACCAAGAGCATCCACAAAAATTCTTTGATGAGCTCTGGCGCGCAGAATCACGGCGGCGCTGGGAGGTCTTGGGTCCTGCAGGTGGCGATGGAACCAGTCGGCGACAGCTCGTGCTTCTTCGAGCACCGTTGCGGGGAAAAGGACTTTGGGCGCCAGGGAGTTGGCGCCCTCGCGGGGTTTAAGAACATCCGCTTGAGGTCCAGGCAACTCCCGTAGCGGGCCAGCAATGTGGTTGGCCGCGTCCAATACGGCGGTCCCATTGCGCCAGGAGGTGGACAGGGTTGCAGCGTGGACGTGGGGCCCAAACGCGGTTTCAAAATCGACCAGGTTGGCGCTACTGGCGCCTCTCCACCCATAAATAGCTTGATGCGGGTCCCCCACGGCCATCACAGGATGCTCGCCAAAGATTTCAGAAAGCAGGCGTGTCTGCGCCACGGAGGTGTCCTGGTATTCGTCGAGCAAGACTGCGCCAAACCGTTCTCGTAATCCTTGTGAAAGCGCCGGGAAGCGTTGCACCAGTTCCAACGCAAAAGCGATTTGGTCCGAAAACTCGACCACCCCGCGCACCCTTTTCGCGTGCGCAACCTCTGCCACCAGATCCACGAGTGTGGGCAACAGTGAGACCTGGAAGACCCACTCCTCAACCTCGGCGTATTGCCCCCTTCCTCCGGCAGGAAGATCAGACAGAGCCGAGAAATCAGAGACAAAAGCCTCTAACTCTCCCTCCGCCAGGGGGTTTTCTGACAGCCGTTGTGAAAGCCGCCGCACCATCGTGGTGACGCGGGCAGGATCTAGGCCCCACGTCTCAAGGGCAGGAAGAGAACTGCGCGCCACAATTCTTCTGGTCAAAGCCCAGGCGCTTGCTTCAGACATCACGATTGCCTCGGGGTCTCGACCCAGCAAAACAGCGTGGTCACGATAAAGGCCCGCCGCGAAAGCGTTGTAGGTAGACACGGTCGGTCCCTCAAACTCATCCACAACAACACCCGCGTCCGAGGCTCCCAACTTCTCAAGGTGTGACCGAATACGACGCGATAGTTCCCGGGCGGCCTTCTTGGTGAAAGTCAATCCCAGCACTCCAGCCGGTTCGACGTGAGAATTGGCTATCAGCCACAGCACCCGCTGGGACATAGTCTCTGTTTTTCCCGAACCGGCACCGGCAATAATGCGGAAGGTACCTGCCGGGTCGCCTTCAATGATCGCCTCCTGCTCTGGCGTGGGCACACCGGAGCCGACAAGAGCGGCTAACTCCCGAGCGCTAAACATCTCCACACACCTGCCCTATTGCGTGCCAACGATGCCGGGCAGGCGAACCGGGAGGTCCAAACGCACGGGGTTCCCCGGAAAACTCGTGGGAAGAAATCACCGCTGCAGCCTTTTCGATTCGCGCCAGAAACGCACTCCGGGCGTCACCCGTGAGGGGAGCCTGCGTGGCTAAACGATACGTTTTGCCACGCACTCCTTGTTTGACAAAAAGCAACACGGCGCCCGCCGAACCGGGGTTTCCTTGATCCCACAGTTGTCTCATTTCCTCAGATTCCAGGCCCATTTGATAGGCCAGCATTTGGGGGTTATCCGCAACTCCCGCATCGGTTTGGTGGGCGCCGGTTTTGAGATCGACAACAAGAATGTCCCCCGATACGGTGGCCTCAAGGCGATCAATAACCCCGCGCATAACGACGTTTCCATGATGGATACTGAAAAAGGCTTCTGTGGCCACCACGCTGGCGCCTTCACTGCGTCGGTCCCGGGTGTAATCACCTAGCGCGGAGACCATGGCAAGCGCAATACGACGCTGGTAGCTCTCCACCCATCCCGCCTCATACTCGAGCTCACCAAAGCGCGACTCCACGTCGTTCCACATGGCACGCGGGTCTCCATCGGGATGCGCCTCCCATGCCTGGTGAAGCAATAGGCCGACTCCCCTGGCGGGCGCAGGATCATTTCTCGCAACGGAAGAGAGAAACCAATCCATGGGGGATTCCTCAATCGCACCCAGGGCGGAGGGCGACACGGGAATCTCTCCGTGCGGGTATAACGGCTCGGTGGTCGATATCGGCGCAAGACCCCACCAGGTGTCGGGGTGCGCTCCAGGGATATTCCAGTGAGCAGCGAGCGCCAAATCCTGAGCGATGTCCGATGTCGGCTTTCCTCCCTCCACAGCGATGTAAAGCTCCCGTCGCAACCTGCCGACAACGGATCGAGGCGACGCAGCGGGCTCTTTTTCCGGTGCGAGAGCCTCCGCGTGTGCCGTAACGAGAGAAAAAAGTGCGCTGGGCTCGGACTCTTCGGATTGAGTCGCCGTAACCACAAGTCTTTGACAGGTCCTGGAGGTAGCCAACGCGAAGAGACGAAGCTCATCGTCTTTAACCACTTTAGCTTCATCGATAACCGCATCATCAACACCCCGAAGTGCGGCGCCAAGGCGATGGGAAGCAAGCAGAGAGCCGCGCAAACGAAGATCCGGCCACACGCCATCCTCCACGCCTGACACCACCACAAGGTCGAATTCTTGCCCCACAACGCCCGAGGGCGTGGAGACCACAACGGCTGGCCACAATGGGGCGGGCAACACCACATCGTTGGGCACTTCAGCGTTGAGGACCGAGTCGATAAAAACGCGAGCGCTCGCCCCGGGAGAAGTTTCACCAAAATCAGCTGCTTGAGAAAACAGCGCCACCACCGCGTCAAGGGCCCGGTGCACCCCGGCCTGCCTCGTGGACGGTTGATGGGCCATCCGTGCCCAACTTCGATGGGCACCGGTTCCCTCCCAGAGCAGCCACAACAGTTCAGCCACACTGGCATCCGGGATGTCTCGAACCTCGGCTAAGGCTGTAGCCAACGTGTGTGCTTTTGACGCAATCTGTGTGTCATACAGAGCAAAACCACCGCGATGTCCAAGGGCTTGCGCAAGCATCACATCGACGGGCTGGTAGGGCTCGTCTGCCGGGGCGCTTTTGCGCAGGGCAAACCGCAGGCGTCGCAACTCCCGCTGAGTCATGGCGCCGTATAGACCACTCAGGGCCAATACCGCTTGGCGCGACGTAAGCGGAAGGATTCCCAGCGCAAGCGCGAGGAGCTCGACAAGTTCCTTCGCTGCCGGTTGGTCACGCAACGTTGAGCCGGTCAGACTTTGCCGGGCTGGAATACCCGCCAGGGTAAGGTCTCGAACAAGCTGAGTAACTCGTGACCCTCGCCGGGCAATCACGGCGATGCGCTGGGGTGGCGTGTTCTCATCAAGTTGGGATTCACGAATAATTCTGGCGATGTTGAACGCCTCTGCCTGGGAGCTAGGGGCCAGCAGGGTGTTCACAACACCGGCGCGGTCTGCCCCGGCCGCTGCACGCTGAGTCCCCGCTTGTGCGGCACCGATACGGGACGTGATTTCGGTCACCACCCGCCGGATGCCGACGCCATGACGAAACACTTCGGGTAACACAGCGGGGGCCAGACCCCATGCGGCGCCCAGATACGCGTGCCCCCCGGGTTCACTGCCACGGAACGTATTGCCAGCCACATCGGGTTCGCTGGCCACCGTGATGCCGACTCCAAGTCGGGATATCGCGACCAACAAATCGAGTCCCGCGTGAGTGAGATCATGCGCGTCATCCACCATGACGTGCCGCAGGCTCCTCCACTGCTGAGGAAGTTGCTCTGAGAGCGCTTCGCGCGCCCTGGCAAAAATCTCGCCGCTATCAAAAGCTCCGGGTCTTGCGCTGGCCATGACGCTCTGAAATTCTTCCCGAAATTCCACGGCAGCTACCCAATCAGGTCGCCTGGCCGTCGCTGCGGCCGCACGAATCTGGTCGTTGCTGGCGCCACTTTCCCCGGCGCGCGCCATCCATTCCCGAAGCTCCCCTCGGAAAACGCGAGTGCTGCGAACATCGGGCCCCAGAGGTTCCGGCCACGAAGGTCCCGACTGATCCTCAAGGTGACCCTCCAGCAGCGCCTGGATATCAACATCAATCTGACTTGCCTTCATCAAATCAGGCGGAGGCAAACCCTTATCGCGGTGATAGTCCTGCACGCAAGAAAAAGCCAGGGCGGCAAGGGATCGAACCCGCGCTCCCTGGGTGGTAAGCCCCAGCCTCACGCCGACGGTGTCTCGAAGCGAGCTCGCCTGGATTCTGGTGGGGGTCACGATGATGAGGGAATCTGGGCTCTGGCCTTGTGCAAGCAAGGCCTCGAAGCGTCGCACGAGTATCTCTGTCTTGCCCGAACCGGGTGCACCCAGGAGAATTGCATGCTGAGAAACAGGCGCCTCGAGCACGGTCGCGGGGTCAGGTGTGTCCATCACCTTCGAGGCTAATCCACACAGGTGACGTGCCCTACGCTAGAGACGTGGAAATACGCATTGGAATTATCAACACGGTCCGCGAACTCGTCATTCAGACGAGCGCGAGCACCGCAGAGTTAGAAAAAGCTATCGCCGAGGGCCTCGTGTCCGACAACGGCACCATTCGTTTTGAAGACGAAAAAGGCCACATTTTTGTCGTGGCGTCGCGGAATCTTGCCTACGTGGAAATTGGCGTGGAAAAGACAAGAAAGATTGGCTTCGCGCCCTAATCATGGCTGTCGGTCTGGTCTTCGTTGTTGCGGCCTCTGGCCTTCTCGGTTTTGGGTTGCGCTACGTACTCCCCAAACGCGATCGCTTGGGAATTGCCCTCATGCCCTCTGTGGGAGTTATTGCGGGTTCCCTGGGCTGGGCGGCATCCATGTGGGTGGGTCTGAGCCCCGATGGACTCTGGAGTTGGATCATCTCACTGGGGCTTGCAGCTCTCGCCCCAATTGTTGTTGGCCTGATGCTGCCCCCACGCCGGGATGCAAGCGACGCCGCCCTGTGGATTGGCTTGGCTCGCTAGGCAGTCAGCCCTACTCGATCCAGTCGCCTCGTGTGGTGAGCAACCACTTCGGTGAACACTGGCTCCAGCGGAATCTCGGTGTCTGTCGATGCGCGTGCCCTGGCAGAGAGCGCCTCTCGACACAGCAGCATCACATCCCCCACAAGGCGGCGTGACCACAGGCTCACGGTGGAGCGATAGCGATCATCGGATTCCACCAATCTGGCGAGCACACCCGCCATCTGCTCTTCATCACCCTGGTCGCTCAGGATCTGCTGGCATTTGGTGCGCAACGCTGGCGGTAAGCCGTCGGCAAGGAGGTGCCAAAAGTCTCGGGTAAAACCCGTGACCACGTAGCAGGTGGTGACCTGTTCATGCCAGCGCTGTGTACTAAAGCGCGAGATGTGAGCAGAGAGAGTTTCCCGCGCGGGGGCTAAAGCGACAGGAACATCGTCCACGTACTCGAACAAAATCTGATGAAATGCACGGTAACGATCCATAGCGCGTCCCGACGCATTCATGAGTGCATCGGCGTCTTGGGTGGACCATGCTTCCTGGGCGCTGCCCGCAAGCATGGTCACGAGGACCGCCTGGAGGCTCGTAATGCCCGCCAAATAGTCCGCAGCGGGTGGGGCAAGCGCCCCCACGTCAACCTTGCTCGAGAGAGCGCCTGAGCTTCTCTTCGGGAGCGAAGGCTTCGCCTTCGCCTTCTTTTTCTGCCAAAACGCCATCCGCCTAGCTTAGCTGTGAGCGCAAAAAATACCCCCAGCAAGGCTCGCCAGCTACACTGGGGGAAAATCTAAAGACGAGGAATATCTAACACGTGAATTTTTCCGACCTCGGTATTGACGCCGACATGGTCGAGGCCCTCGAAGCCAAAGGAATTATCGAACCGTTTCCCATTCAGGAGCAAACGATTCCTATCGCACTCACAGGCCAAGACATCATTGGACAAGCAAAAACAGGCACAGGCAAAACCTTTGGTTTTGGTTTGCCTCTCATTCAATCCCTGGGTGCAGACCCAGCCCCAGGCGTTCAAGCCTTAGTGGTGGTCCCCACCAGGGAACTCGCGGTGCAGGTGACAGAAGACTTAGTCCTCGCCGCCGGCAATCGCAACACGACAGTGGTTTCCATCTACGGCGGTAAGGCCTATGAAGGCCAAATCGAGGCTTTGAAAGCCGGAGCGCAAATTGTGGTGGGAACCCCCGGTCGTCTGCTCGATTTGGCAAGCCAGCGTCTTTTGTCGCTGGCGAATGTCTCGGTCATGGTTCTCGATGAGGCGGACAAGATGCTCGATTTGGGCTTCCTGCCTGACGTCGAACGCCTCTTTGCCCAAACTGCTCCCACCCGTCACACCATGCTTTTCTCGGCGACCATGCCGGGGCCCGTGGTAACCCTGGCCCGGCGCTTCATGAACAAGCCCATCCACATTCGAGCGACGTCTCCGGATGAGAGCATTACGCAGGCAAATATCAAACACTTTGTGTATCGCGCTCATGCGCTCGATAAGGACGAAGTCATTGGTCGTATCTTGCAGGCTGAAGGCCGTGGCAAAACCGTCGTCTTCACACGGACGAAGCGAGCGGCTGCACGTCTCATGGAAGAACTTAACGACCGCGGCTTCTCTGCCGGTGCGGTGCACGGTGACCTCAGCCAGGACGCTCGAGAGCGCTCGATGGCAGCGTTCAAAGCCGGAAAAAAAGATGTCCTCATTGCCACAGACGTGGCCGCAAGGGGAATCGACGTGGAGGATGTTACCCACGTGATTAACCACACCATCCCCGAAGACGACAAGGCGTATTTACATCGCGTGGGACGCACGGGTCGTGCCGGGAAGACCGGGATTGCCGTGACCTTCGTGGATTGGGATGATCTGCATAAGTGGGCGCTCATCAACAAAGCGCTCGAGATGGGCATTCCCGAACCGATAGAAACGTATTCCTCTTCACCGCATTTCCTTGAGGACTTAGCCATCGCGCCAGGAACTAAGGGGCGCCTCAATAACACCCCCATTCCTCTCAAGGAGAAGCGGGCGGGCCAACCCCGCACCTCTGCGCCGGCGAAGCCCCCGCGGACCACGTCGGGTGCGGAATCCGGTGGCAACTCACCGTCCCGCGGTTCTCGGCAGCGCCAGCGCCGCCGCACGTCTTCCTAACGAAGAGGTACGGCGCCTGTAGCGGCATCAAGGATGCGGTGGAACTGAGTCTCATCAGTGAGATTTTCGCCTAAAGCATTGGGTTTTTTGGTGCCGTGAAAATCACTGGAGCCCGTGACGATGAGGTTCAGTTCGCGAGCTACCCAGGCCAACACTTTCTTACCCTGCTCCGTGTTTTCCCGGTGGTAGATCTCCAGCCCCGATAAACCTTGCTCGACCAGGGCCGCATAGTCGGCTCGAATTCCGTCACGGTCTTGCTGGTGGTCCACCGCGCTGGAGCGCTGCCCCGTGTAGGGGTGGGCAAGGATAGGAACACCGCCGGCCTGAGTAATAATCTCTAGCCCTTTTTCCAACCGTGGAGCGTAGTGCGGAACGTGATACGGACCGTCGCCGCGCAATGGCCCCTCAAACGCCTGCGTGGTGTCCAGAAAGTAGCCTTTTTCGATCAGAATATGTGCGATGTGGGGACGCCCAGCCGTAGCACCGGGAGGAATGTGAGCTGCCACTTCCTCCCACGTAATATCAAAATCGACGGCAATTTTCTTGACCATCTGTTGTAAACGATGATCGCGATGGGCGCGAATTTTGTCCGTTTCAGTCTTGAGTGAGGGGTGCAGCGGATTGGGTAGGTATCCCAGCAAGTGGACGCTGCGCGGTGGCGCACCCGGAGATATGACCTGACAACTCAACTCGATGGCAGGAACAATGGTCAGTCCCGTCCCGGCGCAGGCGGTACGTGCTTCGTCCCATCCGCTGGTGGTGTCATGGTCGCTGAGACCCAACACGTCGACGCCGGCCGCAAGCGCATGCCCCACTAGCTCGGTGGGGCTGTCTGCGCCATCGGATGCTGTGGTGTGGGCATGAAGGTCTATTCGCAATGGCACTCTCCCATGCTAGGTGCCACACTGGAGCAATGGCGAAAAATCCTTCTTCGAAGGGCGACGACAACCGAGCGTCCCCGATTTCCGACGCTTTCAGGGATTTCATCCGCTCCGGCTGGACGGCCCACACACCGGCTCCTGCCACCGCGTGGGCCGTGGCTTCCTTCGCCGCTGCGAGACGCACAGAGATAAGCGGACAGTTCCCCGAAAAAATTCTTCTTTTTCCCGCGGGCACCACGAAACAGCGCTCCAATGACACCGATTACCCTTTTCGCCCGCACAGCGCCTTCACGTATTTCACGGGATGGGGGTTTTCTGCCCTTCCCGACAGCGTTTTATTGGGGACACCAACAGATGACGGCCATCACTGGAGCCTCCTCCTCCGACCCCCTGCCCCCCGCACCAGCGACGAGTTTTATGCCAGGGCCGATATCGGCGAATTCTGGACCGGGAGGCGGCCTTCCCTAGAGGAGGTCAGTGCCTGGTTGGGCCTGGACACCGGGGACATCAATGGTTTTGTGCTCAAAGAAGCCCTCACGGGCGACGCAGCCATCATCCGTGAATCTGACCCCGACCTCACCGATGCGCTCGACTCGCTGCGCAAGGCACCCCAAGACCACCACAATGTGGATAGTGACCTGGCTCGCGCTGCCAGTGAAATGCGACTGGTGAAGGATTCTCTGGAAATTTCAGAGCTCCAGGAAGCCGTGCATGCCACCCACCGCGGGTTCGCCGACATCATCGCCGCGCTGCCTGGCGCCGTGGGTCACGAGCGGGGAGAGCGCGTGGTGGAGGGAGCTTTCAACTCGAGAGCCCGTATCGAGGGCAACGGGGTGGGGTATGACTCGATTGTGGCCAGTGGCTCGCATGCCTGCATTTTGCATTGGGTCACCAATGATGGGCCCATTCGCGACGGCGATCTGCTTCTAATTGACGCAGGGGTGGAGAGAGATTCTCTTTACACCGCAGATATCACTCGGACTCTTCCTGTGAACGGTCGCTTTAGCGCGGCCCAGCGTGAAGTGTATGACGCCGTACTCGAAGCCGCGGACGCCGCCTTTGCCCTCGTGAAACCGGGAATTGTCTTTCGGGAACTGCACGCCGCAGCGATGCAGGTGATTGCCCGCCGGGTCAGTGAATGGGGATTACTGCCTCTGTCTTTGGAGGAAACACTCCACACAAACGGCCAGCTTCATCGGCGCTACATGATTCATGGGACCAGTCACCATCTGGGACTCGATGTTCACGACTGCGCTGGGGCACGCAAGGAGATGTATATCGATGGGGTCCTCGAAGCGGGCATGGTCTTCACGATCGAGCCTGGGCTGTATTTCCAACCCGATGACGAAACGGTACCGCTGAAGTGGCGTGGAATTGGTGTCCGGATTGAGGACAACATTCTGGTGACCCGAGAGGGCGGCCTCAACCTCTCGGCAGAGATTCCCCGCACCCCGGATGCTGTTGAAGCGTGGGTGGCCCGCTAGCCGCTCGATACACTGAGGGAGCCAGCGGAAGTGGTGAAATTGGCAGACACGCAGGATTTAGGATCCTGTGCCTTCGGGCGTGTGGGTTCAAGTCCCACCTTCCGCACTGGTGTGGTTGGGCTAAATTTGCATTCATGAGGAAGCCATGGGGTCGGCTTAGGTGAGCGCGGTTTCAGCGAGGTCAATCATCGCGTGCTTCCGTCAAGTCCGATTCATCCAGTCGTGGACCTCCTCGATTCAGATCGGCAGGCGTCCGCATTTATCTATCCTGCCTGACAGCTGAATGGCGCGGGCCCACTCAGGGCTGACCCGATCGATACGAATCTCTACGTGATCAGAACTCCCATATTCGGGACAGTCACCGGACGTCGCTAAGTCCCGTGAGCGCTTATGGAAACGAGCGAAGGGTCGATGCTCCTGACTGTCCTGGGGTCGTGCTAAAATCAAATCATCATGATCAGCCCGCTCGCCTCACGGCTCGGGCTGATTTTCTTTTTCCCAGGAACATGATGGTCGAGTACGACAAACCCTGGCTGCCCATAGATGCGCAGATCGACCTTCTCGCCAGCCGGGGCATCGATGTTGGTGTCCGTAACGACGCTGCCGATTTTCTGCGAACCGTCGGCTATTACCGATTGACCGGTTATCTCTACCCCTTTCGATGTTCAGAGCGTTATCAGGATCACGAAGGCAAAACGCGCGTCCGCCTACTTAAAGATTATCTTCCAGGAACGTCGCTTCATCACGCAGGACAGATCATCGATTTCGATCGCGCGTTGCGACTGCTGGTTCTAGATGGAATCGAACGCATAGAAGTTTCTTTGCGGATGCAGCTCGGCTACGTCCTGGGCGAGGTATCCCCGTTCGCCCACCTTCACGCGTCGAATTTCGTAACTTCGTTCACCGACCCGCACGAAGACATGGATACGGGAGAGGAAACAAGCAAGCACCTCGAATGGGTGCGCCGTGTGGATGCCCGCCGTAAAGGTTCGGATGAGGCATTCGTTGCGCATTTCCAGGTCAAATACGATGGACAAATGCCAATATGGGCATTGACGGAAATCCTCGAACTCGGTCACCTCGGCCGTCTGTACAGAGGCCTCAACAACTCACTCGCAACCCCAATTGCGCACGCATACGGGGCGCCTTCAAAGAAGGTAATGGCCAGCTGGGTCGCGAGCCTGAACTATGTCAGGAACGTAGCCGCACATCATGCGCGGCTATTCAATCGCAAGCTCGTCGACGCTCCCAGCAGACCTCCGGTGGGGGTCGTTCCGGTCCTCGATCATCTTCGAGACGAGATCACCGCGAAGACCATTTATGGCCTCTACAACTCGCTCGCCGTCACCGCCTACCTGCTGCGGTCAATCGATAATCACTCCGGATGGCCACAACGGCTTAGGGCGCTCGTTCGAACGTTTCCAGCAACACCCGCATTCACAATCGAAACCATGGGCATGAAGCCAAACTGGGAACAACTTGACCTCTGGCGCGCTTAGCCCTTTCACCGAAGTTCGCGCTCCACCGCTACTCGGTCTCGCAACTCGCGATTAACGAAACCAAGGCTGACTGCGCGTGGAACGCCCATCGGTTCACATTTTTCACCCCATCGAGAGTTGGCGCCACCAGATACCAGGGACGCAGGGTCGGAAGGAGAATTCTGGCCCTGGCCTGCGCTCTGCATTGCAACAGGGGCAATCTGGTGACACCAGTTTTGGTTGGCGCGGGCTGTGACTTGCTCCGAACGGAGCCAACCGCTCTGGTCACTGGTGGGGTGGGCACCACGGGCGAGCGCAACTTCGCAGGTGAATGCGCCGTGGATCACGGGACGTGTGCGCGCATCCGTTTCTGGTCCCGCCACGACTAGGCGCCCGACGCAAGCCTTGGCGAGTACCTCCGCAAGGCTGGCACCCTCGAATCCTTGCCCCTTCCAGTCCCTCTGCCGCGTCGCGCCGGTAGGCATCAGAGACGGAATCGTTCAACAAACCGATCAGCAAAAGCGCAGTACTTGGTGATCGGTTTGTTGTGCCCGGGGACGGTGGAAGCACGACCTCACTCGCGGGATAAAACCTCCCGACCTGCTGGTTCCTGAGGGGCTGTGACGCTGAGGCCGCGTGGATGGGTCCTTTCGTCGCAACCCCACCCAGATCACAAATGACACCAGCGATGCCGCCATCACAGTCATCCCGGCAATCAGTCCGTAGATCGCGAGTTGGCCACTGCCATACTGCCGGGCTGCGGGGCTGCGGGCAACAAGCCGTCAACGGAGATGTACACCATGATTCTGGCGACGACCGCAAACGTGATGCCCCGGACGGAGTCACTCATAAAGGGCCGAAGCACCAGATATCCACGTATTGCGTCCAAAGGCTCTGCGAGACCCGACAGCGCACCGAACCCAAAAGCCTTCGCTCGGGACTTGGTGGTGTAGCACAGGGAAATTGCGACCGCGATTCCCTCAGAGATGTTGTGAATAGCGATTGCTCCTCCCACGGCCAGACCCACTTGAGGGTTGGCCAGGGTCAAGAAGAAAGTGGCCCTCCCCTCGGGAAAGTTGGGGAGGGTGATTGCCAAGACCTCCCCAATCCCCGCCCGAAGCAGAGACTTATCCATCCTCTCCATCAGACTTCCGCCCTCGAGACTTACCGACGTGTGCGCGTCATCAAGAGCAGGGTGTTCCAGCCCGGGAATCAGTCGATACAACACGCCCATGCCGGAAAGTCCTCCCAAAAAGGCAATCGCCATGATTCCCGATGCCCACCCCTCTCCCGAGCTAGGTTCAAGAAAAACGATGGGCTTGGGGATAATTTCCACGAAACAGGCATAAATCACGACGCCTGCGGAAAAACCCAACGCAACCGCCAGGAACTTGCGGTTGCGTTGGGTTTTTCGAGGAGCGCCAAAGAAGCACCGACCACAGTGGCAAGGACCGCTCCCGCGGTGACCAGAAAGGCAAAGAGGAGCGCATCGTCTAGAACTGGGTGAGCTTATCAGCGCTGGTGTCCCCACCCCCGGGGCGAAGAACCTCCTCCACGAAAAGAGTGCGCAGCCATAAGCTTCCACCGGGAACCATGGGACATTTTCTTTATGGTTCCCCTGATTGTGGCGCTCCTCATAGGGCTCATCCCACCGCCACCACAGGCCGTGTGGGGGTGGCCCACGAGTGGCGACCACCTGATTCTCCGGGATTTCAGCGCTCCCCTCACTCCGTGGGGGGCCGGACACCGAGGGCTAGATATTGCGGCCGAGGACACCAACATTGTTGCCCCCACCGGCGGGACCATCAGTTTTAGCGGGTGGGTTGTTAATCGGGGCGTGCTCACCATCACAACCCCGGAGGGCCTGCGCATCAGCATGGAGCCGGTCACCCCCGCGGTAGAAAGCGGCACTCAGGTACGCCGTGGCCAGGTCATCGCCCGCGTGGAGCCTGGGCACTGCGCGACACTGTGCCTACACCTTGGGCTTCGCGTTGGGGAAGACTATCGGTCTCCCCGGAGGGAACTTGGGGTCCTCCAGAGGGCAAGACTGCTCCCCTGGGACCCCGCTGCCTAAGCGCGCGGGTGCGCCTTGTCATAGGCGCCCCTGAGTCGTTCGGTCGACACGTGCGTGTAAATCTGTGTGGTGCCCAGAGAGGCATGCCCTAAGAGTTCTTGCACGCTGCGCAAATCTGCCCCCCCATCTAAGAGATGTGTGGCCGCGGTGTGGCGAAGAGTATGGGGACCAAGCCCTCCCGTTCCCGGCAAATCCGCCAAAAGACGCGCGACCACCTGATAGACGGAGCGCGAACCCACCGGTTTTCCGGTGGTCGAAAGAAAAACCACGTCCCCCGAAAGGTCCCCTACAAGGTGGGTGCGCCCTGCCTCAAGGTAGTGCGTTATCGACCGCTGCGCCGGGCGTCCCAGGGGAATCACGCGCTCCTTGTCCCCTTTTCCTCGCACCCGAACCGTGAGGGATGTCAGATCCATCCGAGACAGCGTGAGAGACGTCAATTCGCCAACCCGCATGGCGGTCGCATAGAGCAACTCCACCATGGCGGCATTCCGGAGCGCTATAGGGTCACCCGTGCCAGCTGCGTCCTCCAGACTCTGGAGAATCGTCTCCATCTGAGAGCGGGTGAGCACCC
>Ga0335398_10000132_pt1 | contig 113479 bp, 96 predicted proteins | sample BON03_FD_205742 | JGI IMG/M metagenome (GOLD analysis project Ga0335398, IMG submission 205742) | Freshwater microbial communities from Lake Bonney liftoff mats and glacier meltwater in Antarctica - BON-03 (spades assembly) (version 2) | ecosystem: Environmental > Aquatic > Freshwater > Ice >...
CGTAGGTCAGTTGTTTGTAGCTACTCATTTCGCATATCTCTTGTCGGAGAAAAAGGAAAGAGCCTACAGGCAGCTGACCTCTTTTCCTACCGCAGTAGAGTTATGCACTTCAGAGTTGAATCTGCCACTGAATTAAATAGAACAGCACCAAAACTGTGGGTCGAGGCGCCCGTCTTTTTGAAATTAAAGGCAGCGAGGAAGGCTTGCGCACTGCTACCTAGGAACTGGCCGGCGACTTCCCCTGTAAATGCATACTGAGTCGTGTTCGAGCCAACAGTGAGATTGCCACTTATATCTGTCGTCGGCAGAGTGCCATTCACGACAGTGCCGGCAAACACGTTCGTCTTCCAATTATAACTGCTGCTAATGACCTCCAGCTTGCCGTTTGTTAACGCGCCCGTGCCCAGATTGATATTGAACTGGCCTTTGATCGTACTTGCGGCCTCGTCTCCTCCTGTAATGAAGTATTCGTTGCTGGAAGATGATTCAAAATATTTGCTTCCAGTTAGGGCGCTAGCGGGCGCGGGGGTGCCAGTTGCCACTATCACTTTGCCAATAATGCTATTGTATATGGAGCTATTGCTAAGGTTGTACTTGTAATGCAGAGGTACGCCTTCGGATGCCGGACTAGTGCCGGACCATTTTCCCCACGTCACATCATAGCCGTCGAAAGAGTAGGTAGAAAGAGTCTCGCTATCGGCATTCACGCCGTTACTACGCAACACAAAACCGGGGCTCTGGCTGTAGAGAAGAATGTCCGAGTTAGTCGTTAGTCCTTTAGATTTGCCAAGGCTGATTCCAAGATTCTTGGCGCCTTCATTCGGGCCTACGATCGCTAGGCCCTGGTGAGTAAGAAGATTGATTTCGCTCTGAGTAATCGCGGGCGCAGTCTTGAGTATGCTGGCACCGATAATGGAGTTCGTGTTCTGACCAACTTCTCTGGCCCTGAAACCGAGCACAAAACCTTCGCCGGAAGTGCCTGTGAAATTGCCAGTGACAGTGCCCTCTACCGCTCTACTGCCGAGTTCGAAAATATTAAGGCCTCCGGTCAAGGTGTCCGTGCTGCCACTGCTGGTGATAATGTTGCCGCTGAGTGTGGAGGTAAATTTACCGTTCGCGATGGTGCCAGTGAAGGTGTTTGCCCATTTCTCCCATACGTTACTCGAGCTACTGCAGTCATTGGTTCCGATACAAATATTTAAGGTGCCGTTAGTAATGTTATTAGTTGTTGCGCTTAGATTGACTGTAAAACTACTACTAACACTCTGTATAGAGCTAGAGCCCGTGTTCTTGTCTGCAAGATAATTGCCGGTGCTGTTATAGGTGACATTACCAACCATTTTATTCAGGGTAGCAGTATCGGTTGTAGGCGCAGATACCATAATGAAAGTGGAGAGGGTGCCTGATGTGCTTCCTGCCACATTCTGCCAGTAAGAGGGATTGTTTGAGTCGCTTGTCCACTTTCCCCACTGTACTTCTAGCCCATCAATTGATGTGACGAAATCTGAACGCGTAGCGCTGCCGGGGCGAATCGCAATATTGTCGGAAGTATTGCCGAACAATATTGAGCTACTGAAATCACTCGCGTTACCACTTTGCACTTCTGCTAAGGAGTGCGTTACCGCAACCCCGGCGCGACCAGACGTTGAGAGCGTATCGAGTTCCGAAGTGCTGAGCTGGGGCGTTGGGTCTGGAGCCGGAGCCGGAGCCGGAGCCGGTGTATTAGGGATAGTAGGAGTTGGCGACGTCACGATTCGCCCATCGCCACTGTCATTCGGATTAATCGTAAGGGCGTTGCTTTGACCTTGGCCGGTGCGAGTATTGCTGCTGTTAGAGCTAGTGGTGCTTGCTGTAGTGCCAGGGACTACCCCATTGACGGTGCGTTCATCGCGAATTGTAGCGGCTGTGCTCGCAGGGGGCAGGGTGCGGTTATCATCACCACCGCCCGCGTTACTGTCGTCTTGATTTTCTTCTTGCACCTCGCCATCATCGTTTGGGTCGATAGGGATAATGCCATACTCATCTGGGGTTCCAGGCAGGCCCAAGGGAGCTAATATGGCAGAAGCAATGAAGGCGAAATCGAAGCTTTGACCAACCCCTAATTCGATAGAGCCGCCATCGTTAAAAACGAAGGTGCTACCTTGGAAAACGCCTACAATCAGGCCGTCTGGTGTAATCAGAGCCTGATGGTCAGTACCGCGAATACCGATGGTGGCGAATGGTGTCTCGACACGATACGCCTCTTTGTTCACATTCCCAATGTTGCCGGTGATGGTGCGGAAGCCGCCTTGCAGCAGTGTCATTGTTGCGGCGTCCGCTGCGCCAGAGTCTGATTGATAGGTGTACTCAGTAATCTCGAAAGCAGTGTCGGCTTTCAAGCTAATGATAGCGGAGTCTGTTAAGCGAATCTGAGTAAAGCCGGCAGGCCCAGTAGTGATGGTGTCGCCTACGTAGAAATCATCGCCACGGGCCAGCGGCCGAGTACCTGCCACATTTATGGCATTGACTATGCCGCTAACACGAATTACACGCCCAGCGATCTCCTCGTTTTGCGCATGTATCGTAGGAGTGTAAAGACTCAAACATAGGCAGAAAAACCCAATGTTGAGCAGCTTATAGAAGCGTTGAGAAAGCTCTTCGTTCATAGTTTTGGCTCGTCGTTCTACTTGTGCTAGTCCCGCGTTACATCTGGAACTGCAGGCCTAATTGATATTTGAAGCGTGTGTACTCGAATAGCGAAATATTGCTACTCACATCGTTGTAAGCCATCTCTGTGTTTACGGACAATCGGCGCGAATACTGCCAAGTCCAGCCGAGCGTGGCAGAGATGTTGCCGTCATCGCGCACATCATTGAAGAAGATGGGGTGTGCTGCGTCATATTCCGTGGTCTGGTAAGACAAACGTACATAGGGTGTGTGGACGCCGTTCAAACGCCACAGGAGGCTGTGCGAGAGCCCGGAGTAATCACGCCCATTGTGTTTGCCCTGCGAGGACAGTGCGCTATCTTTAGCGTAGAACAGCGTAAAGGTATTCGTGAATTTCGCACTTAACTTCGTCAGCGAGCCTGAGACGAGCAATTGGTTGGTGTCTTTTAAATCGCTCAACGGTGACTCTTTGGTATTCACATTGCGAGAGGTCGAAAGGGCGGCCGAGAGGCCCTGATACCAGCCTTTGCTGCCGGCTCTTTGCCATGAGTTATTCAAGCGATAGGTGTCTTGAAAACGGGCACCGTCGAGATAAACAGTCTGGGCCTGCAAGCTGTGCCGGGCACGCTGTGTCTGGTTGCCGTAGCTATAGGAGATGTCACCCAGTGCGTAGTCTATGTCGAACTGCTCAGTGGTCTGGTTGTCGTGGCGGCTGGCAATTAGGGTGAGGTCAACAGCACTATCTCGCGAGAGCGGCATTTTATAGGCGACATTGACGGTGATGTCCATGAAGTCGTCTGCCGTTTTGAGACCCTCGGAGTTCAGCTCGATCTCGCCGATCAGCGGCGTATCAATTAGACCATTGCTGGTGGCACTGTTGATGTTGTCGTCATGGCCAATGACGGGCGCGACGGCGAAACTGAAAGTCGATTTGCGGGTGTTGCGACGCTCCTCGATAAGGCTGAGGAAAGCGCGGATATTGTCTTGCACATTTTCTGGGGGATTGGTGGCGAGCACTTCGTTGAATAGTGTTTCCGAGGCCGCAAGATTGTTCGTTAACAGGTATGCCCGCGCCAGTTCCAGCCGCGCGCGCTGGCGGGTGACATTGCGCGGAGCGGTGTTGGCGACACGCTCGAAGGCATAAACGGATTCGTTGGCATTACCACTCTCTATTGCCGCGATGCCATAGAGGAGGTCGAAGTCTGTATCGCCCTCCCAAGCCTCCAATTCAGTTAACGCGAGGGCATAAGCTTCCTCATAACGCTCTGCACTGATGAGCTCGTTCAATTGCGCATTGGGAGGGGTGTTTTCTTGTCCGAAGGCTAGGGGTGACGCCAAGCTTGCGGATACTGTCGTTAACAGGAAAAATTTAGAGATTCTCATAGAGCAGTCGGTTCCGATGAGATTTAGTCAAAACGACTAAGCAATAATGTCGGCTAAGGTAGGGGTTACCAGCGTCGACTTTGTGGGGGCCACATTTTTTAGCCAACTTTACATGGTCTACAACAGTTTTCAAACAATAAGCACCATTTGTGTAACAAATGTGTGACGCAGCTCGAACCCTTGGCCCGCGCAATATCATGCGGCCTTAAAGTTATATCGGTAAACATGCGCAAAACTTTGACAATAATTGAGTGTAACGCTACTTTGCCTCGCAACTGGAGGCCGATGTGCAAAAGCTATTTAAGATCAGTCAAGTAGTCGTGGGGGTTGGGGTCGCTTTGGGCGCTCACGCGCAGCAATCCGAATCGCAGGCGCCGAGCAATGATTTATCATTCGGGGCTTACTATAGCAAAGGTGACTATGGGCAAACGCTCGATACCTCTATTTATTACTTCCCTGTCTCCTATGAGCGCTCTTTCGGCAACTGGAGTTTACAGGCGAGTGTGCCCTACCTTGAGATATCTGGAGCAGGCAATGTCCTGGTAAATGTCGGGGGCGTGGGCCGAGGCGAGCTGGAAATTCTCGATAACCCGTTGGCCTCTAGCAGTAACCGAGGCGTCGGTGACTCAGTCTTGAGCGCAACCTATCAGTTGCCAACGTTCTCCAAACTAACGCCATTCTTCGATCTAGGTTTCGAAGTGAAGGTCCCTACTGCGAATGAGGATAAGGGCCTAGGTACTGGAGCCTATGACTATGGAGTGCAGTTAGACGCCTACCAACAGGTGGGGCAGACCACGCTATTCGCGACGCTCGGGTATAAAATTCGTGGCAAGTCAGATCTGTTTAACAGCATGACGGACTCGGGATTTGTGTCGTTGGGCTTTGCCAGGCCATTGAGTGAGCGTCTCAGCGCTGGCGTGATCTATGATTTCCGCGAGGCTGCCTCTAGTGCTTCTGGTGAAACCCATGAGGTCTTGCCCTATGTGTCTTGGGCAATCGCTAACGAATGGACACTGATGTCCTATGTTGTGAAGGGTTTTACGGAAGATAGTGCAGATGTCGCGGTTGGCGTGCAGCTTAATTATCGTTGGTAGTGGGTCGGGGGCGGCTGTCAGAATATCTATCGAAGCTACTGGTCGCCTGCAGGTGGCATAATATCTATCGAAGCTACTGGTCGCCTGCAGGTGGCATAATATCTATCGAAGCTACTGGTCGCCTGCAGGCAGGCTCCTACCCTAAAACAGTGCTCCGATCCCTTTAACAGCGCTCCGATTTTCGGTAGGAGCCTGCCTGCAGGCGGCCTGACACTCTAACGAAGGCACAAACCTTGCCTGCAGGCGACCTGACACTCTAACGGGAGCACAATCTCGGCCTGCAGGCGACTGATACCTGAACGAAGGCACAACCCTCCCACATTAGATACGCATCGGCTGCACCCGCGGCGGCATTAGAGTTGGGCGCTCGATTGGGCGAATGCGCTGGAAGGGCGGCAGGTCAGGGCGCTGAATGCGCTCCGGCAGGCCATTTCGGTCGCGAGTCTGATCACTAGCTTGTTGTTCAGTATCGAGTTTCACTGAAATAGTCTCTGCTATCTGCGGTTCATTCTCGCGTAATGGCTGGCTTAATTCGGCCTTGTCTTTCTCGACAGGGATCGTCGCGATCTGGCGCTCTGCTGGTTGGCTTTCCTTCATCGAGTCGCTGCCCTGGAAGGGGTTTTGCTGACGCTGCAAACTATCCAGCACGGGCTGTTCGGGCGAACTCTGCCGCTCTACCAATTGCAGGTCAGTACTTTCTTGCGTCGCTGTTGCCACGGTAGTTTCAACTTGCTCGCTGCTTTGTGCGATCTCAATGCGGGTTTCTTCGACAAGGGAATTGCTTTCGATTGCTTCAATCACACGTTCGCTCAACTCGCTTGGCGAATCAGTGCTGATCGATCCGTCTACTTGAGGATCTTGCGCGATAATGACAGGTGCAGGTTTATCGATAGTAGGGATAAGGAATTGTGGCGTCTTCTGTGGTTCTTCCGCGTCGTTGTTTGTGGAGTTAGTGCTAGTGAAGAAAGGCGAGGGACCACCAGTGCCGCCGAAGCCGCTGCCACCGAACTCACCAGTTTTTCCGGTGCCGCCCATGCCACTGCCGCCATCGCCGCCGTCACCGCCGCTGCGCACTTTGCCGAGTGAACCTGTCGTAATGAGTAGAGTCGCGAGGAATAATAATATGGCCAACAGTAGGGTGGCGGGATAGGTGCGCATGGCTAAAATAGCTTTAGGCATTCTTCTCTCCCTCACGGTCAGACGACTCATCGTTCAAGACGGCGTTGTAGTTAAACACCCCAAAGTTCATGCGATAGTGCCTATCTTCCCCATTCTCGTCGCGTTGTTGCAAGCTAAGTGCGGCCGTGTTGAGTGTGCTTAAGGCCTGCATTCCCGCGGTATTTGCTAGCGCCGCGAGCTCCTGGATAGACGCTTGGGATAACTTGTCATAATAAACACTTCTATCGAAATAGGAAGGTGTCTTTCCCGTCAAGTTGTGTGAGCTAGCACTGAGGTGGTCGTGCAAATTCTTGCCGAAGAAGAACGCTTTCTCGTCGAAGCCTTTTTCTGGTGTAAACGCGCCGGTATTGAGCCTTACCTTGTTATCAGCGTCGAGCGTCGCAATGCCGAGATTGAGCCATTCATCCAGGATCACGCGTGGGCGGATATCCTGCTTGCATACCAGTTCCACCAGATCGTCGAAGGTCTTCTCTTTGCTGCTCTTTGCGGCGGTGCGAAGGGGCAGGGCGAGAGGTTGCCCGTCTTTGCCCCAAAAGGACTTGGAGCCCAACCAATAGGCAATTAGTTGCGCGCCAATCGAGATATTCTTAGGGGTATTGAGATCTTCGCTCAGCTCACTGCGTAAGCGCTTGACGTCTTTGCGGTGCACTCCGGTCAACAGATTGATACGGCTGTCGGTTTGGCGCTTCTCATCCATGCCGAACTCGTGGTCTGCTACCTCCACATAGAGGGATTTCAAGAGGTTCACGAGAAACGGGTAGGTAATTTGGAAGTTGAGCAATAGACGCACTATAGGGCGCAAAATCTTGCGAATAGCAGCCACTAGCGCGGCTGGGGGCTGCGAGGAAATGCTGAGATTTTCATCAGGGCGCGTCATGACGAGGAGTATAGCCTAAGGGTGGGAATATATCCCACATCTTTATGCATGAGATACGACCGCACTAAAATCTCATTGGTGTGACTAATATCACTTCGAAACAAATCTTTAAGTTGACGTGGGAATTATTCCCACCTATTCTCTGCCCATGGTTCGTAAAGGCGGCCGTTAGACCTCCGCCCTAAAGTGCCAAGATGTCATTCGATGACAAGTTGCGGGTAACAGGATGCACACACACTTATTTGACGATCGCAGTCATGGCAGAGCAGAAGTAGAAGCTCACAGACATAGCGAAGATGTTCGACTCATAAAACTCCCAGATGGTCGTCGGCTTGCCTACACCGAGTATGGCGAGCGCACTGGCTACCCTCTCTTTCACTGCCATAGTCAGGGCAGCTCCCGCTTAGAAGCCGCCAGTTTTCATCGCGAAGCCAAGCAAGCAGGTTTTCGCGTCATCGCAATCGATCGTCCCGGCATCGGGCTCTCTGATTTCCACGCAAGAGCGAGCGTCGCAGCGTTCAGCAAAGACATGTCCTTTCTCGCGGAGCAACTGCGCTGTGCCCGCTTCGGCCTATTAGCCAGTGGTGCTGGCACACCCTACGCCTTGGCAATCGCGGATCAGTTCCCGGAGCGCGTCAGCGTGCTCTTGGGGATGTCTTCCTCCTTTCCAATTTTCATCGAACAGGGCAGCGCCTTCCAAAGGCTGTTGCGTTTTGGTGCTGCGACTATATTGAAGAGTTCGATATTGCTTAGACATTGGCGCGGGGCTTTGTCGCACGGCCGTTATCTGCAGCGCTTATTAGAGTCTCTGTCCTATGCAGACAAGCGCGTATTTGATAACCCAAGGGTCTTGGAGCTACTGGAGAACGATGTTCGCGAGGCGTTGCGGCAAGGCGCTCGAGGAGTCGCCAGCGATTGCGCACTGCAATTCTCATCCTTGCCGCTAAACTTTGCGCAGCTGAACACGCCTTGTCATTTCTGGCAGGGCAGTGCCGAGGGAAGTAGCGCGAGGGTGCGTGCAGAGCGTTTCATTACGCGCCTATCGAATGCGCATCTCCACGAAGTTATAAATCGAGGCCGTTATTTCTACCTGCGCTATATGGAAGATGTGTTTGCGAAGGCCAATGTTTTGCTCGATCGCGGCAAGAAGCCGCATATTCAGCAACAGGCATTTGTCACTCAACAAATGCCACCGCAACAAATGGTGCAGCCACGTGCCAAGCTAGTCAGCCGCTAATGTTCCTCATGAAGGTCGAAATCACAGACGTGATGTCGAAACTGCTGATCGCCCTGGAAACCCTCCGAATATTCCTTACCCTCGATTGCCTTGTACGCGCTGCTCTCAACAAATACATCGATTAGCCCTTTATCTATAGCCCCAACTTTCGCTTCTTGGTGCAGAATATCCAAGGCAAACTCGGTCGACACCGCTGCCTTGTAACGTCGGTCTGATGCGGTCAAAGCGTCATAGATATCACAGATCGTCATGATCTTAGAGGCAAATGGAATCTCCGCTGCAGCCTTGCCATCGGGATAGCCACTGCCATCGAGTTTCTCATGGTGCGCGCCGGCAATTGCGGGCACTTGTTTGAACTCATCTGTCCATGGAATGAGGCTAAGGAAATTACGAGTGTGAGTAACATGAGATTCAATCTCGCGACGCTCCTCAGGGGAGAGGCTGCCTTTGGGGATTGACAGCATTGAGAACTCCTCTGGGCTGACGATAGCAAAACCATGAGCGCGTTCGAATGGGCTGCAATAGGCCGCAATACGATTCAGGTCTGTCCTTTTATTGGCCTTTAGAAGCAGCGGTTCGTTCGCGTCGATGATAGTGACCAAGAATTCGTCTAGTTGTTCTAACTCCTGGGCGAGGTTGACCTCGATACGCATGTTTTTTCCCGTATCAAAATTGCCACGCTTATGCATTTGCAACTGCTGTTTTAGTGCCTTGTTTTTGAGCTTCTCCTTGGCCAGTAGGATACGGAAATGAATGCTCTGGATATTCTCTTGGCTGAGTTTTTTTGCTTTCACTAAGACCGATTCGCGGACGCCGACTTTGCCGAAATCGTGTAGCAGTGCTGCGTAACGTAGCTCTCTTACCTGTACTTCATTCTGCGCATTATGGCGATGTTCTGGTAGTTGGCTAAGGTTCACGGCACGGGCTAAGGCTACGCACAGATCTGCAACCCGAAAAGAGTGTCCGCTAGTGGTAGGGTCGCGTTGCTCGATCGCCATGACGGAGGCTTTGACAAAACCCTCGAATAGTTTCTGGATGTCGTTGTGGAGAATAGCGTTTTCAATGGCCACCCCAGCCTGGCCAGCGAGAGCCTTGAGTAATAGAAAAGACTCGTCATCGAAAGGTAATACCTGCCCCCTTATATCTGTGCCTGCCGTTAGTTTGGTCTCACGAACGCGTTTTTTGTTGATGAATTGCAGCACTGCAATCACATTCATTTTCTTATTGAGCGCTGGCAAGGTCAGCATGCTAATAGTTTCATAAGCAGTGCTCGTGTCGAAGCTGCTATTAAACTGATAAACGGATTCTGTAGAAATATTATAGGCATCGGCGATATTGAGGGCGGTTTTATTCAGCGCGACAAAGCCGGCGATAGACTTCGCGTCGAGCTTAAACTTGCTCTCTTGGAAGGGGAAGTCGATTGAGTCGTTCTGGGTGAGCTTAAATGTCATCGTTTCTTTGTCTTTGTCGATTAGAAACAATGACGCCGCATCGCAGTTAGAAATATTCTGCCCCTCGCTCAATATTTTGCGCAGCAACGTGGCCAAATCATTCTCCGCCGCAAGCGCGATACCCACGCTAGCAAGTTTGTTCAGGTTGCCCTCTAAGGATTGCAGAACTAGCGCGCTGTCTACCTCGCGCCTTCGTGCCAACCAATTCTCGCAGGCCATGTGGATGAGCTTTTGAGTCTGAATCGAGGGCAGGCCATTTGAGAGAACTAAATCGGTATCCGCGTGCAGAGCAGCCACGCTCAGTACTACCGCGCTGGGGCAACGTGTACGCCAAGAGTTGAGAGGGGCTTGTTCGAGCAGACCTTGATCGAGGAGAATAAGCGAGGCGTGCATCGCCTCGGCCTGTTCGATGCTAGTAATTGAGACGCAGCTTAGCGCGTGACTATTAAGTTGCAGCCACAGGGGGTGCTCGCGAAATTGCTGCCCGTAACACAGCGTTAGGCCCGGTGCTTCAGTTGCATTGGGGTTTACACTCATTGTCAATTCAGAATGGCTCACAGCACGCAATCCACAGGCCATAGAATGGCTACGTTGAAAGTCTCAATGAGTGTAACCCAGCATGCGCACTCTGGCGATAAAACTCGCTAGGGTTTGCGGGGCACTTGCGGAGAGGGGAAGGACAAAAAGGTACCCCGCCCGAGTTTAGTAAGCGCTACACTCGGGCGGCGTGACAGGCGTTTTTAGTGGCCCATACTCACTGGCGTCATAATTTGCCCAGCGATTGTTGCGATTGCGCTACGGCGTAAATGCAGTTTTTCGGGCTGCGCGGCCGCCTGTTCTTTCGCTTGGAGCTCACCTATAAAATTACTGAGCATTTGTCTGGCTTCTGACTCGTATCGGAAGGGACCAACACTAGCCCCTTCACGAGTACGAAAATACCAAAGTCCGCCATTGTCAAAAATACGCTCTGTACGATTAAAAGCTAAGTCATTCGAACGATCTTGCTTGCGGAGGCTGCTCATATTTTTAGTCCTCTTAGTCTCCGTTAGCCCAGGGTTGCCCTGAATTGGTATTCAGTCCCAAGGTTTGAGTAGCAACCCCGAGCTAACGAGTTTTTGCAAATTAAACTTGCTTACAAAATCTGAGAAGAGCGCAAATTGCATGCCACTATTCTCAATAGGTGCGCATTCGCAGACCTGACACCTCTTGTAAATACCAATATAAAACAAATAGTTAAGGCGATTTTCGAAAACAGTAATAAGTCGAATATTACTGATGAATCAGTGCCTTAGGAGACTCAGCTCACCGTGCTAAAAAATGCCATAACGAAGACGCGATAGAATCACTTAGCTAAAAGAGCAGAGATATTTATTTAACCAAATTAATGGCTTGGATTACTCTGCGATTTAAAAATATTTTTTACTAATGATACATCCTGCGAACATAAGCTAGAGCCCACTACACACGGGCTTGTAGTTGCAAATGGGCCTTTGCTAAGTCTGCTGGGGTATTGAGGTTCTCGAAGTCTCCAGTAGCACCTCCCGCGATGTTGAGTACGCTGTTGGGAAGTGAGCGAATCAGCGCCATGGGGCTATAGAGACCATCACTGAGCGCTGCCGCGAGAACATCCTCAAGGGTGAGCGACCATAGCGAAAAAAGGGGCTGCCATTGCCCGCTAGTGCACAGCCAGGCTACTTGGCTGGGCTCAGAGTTTAGGGCGCAAGCCAATTGCGCCACCATATCCTGTGGGAACCAAGGGACATCGGCAGGGAAGCAGGCCACAGCTTGCGCTGCAGGGAAGTGTCTACGGCTGAACTGCATCCCAGTGAGTATGCCTGCCAGTGGGCCTGCATCGGGACCATATGCGTCGGTCATAACAGGAATCTCAAGCTCGGCGAAGCGCTCGAGATCGCGGTTGGCATTAATCAATAATTGACCAACTTGAGGCTTTGCGCCGGCAATCACATGAGCGATTAAGGGCTGCCCGCCAAGATCAAGAAGCGCTTTGTTCTCGAAAGCCATTCGCGATGATCTGCCGCCTGCTAGGATAACGCCGCAAATGCTGTCTTTCGTGATAAGCATAGATCTTGGCTGCTGTATAAATCGTAAAGAGTGTGGGGTGTTCTGTACGCGCCCCGAGCCAATACTCGCAGTGGCCTATGTTGCGCGGCATTGAGCATAGGGGAGGCGCACGGAACCGACAAGATTATTTATTGAATAAAGATAGGCGGTATGGGAGAATCCCGCACTTCGGATAACAGGAATAATGTGATAAGTCTTTGATATTCATAGGGTTTGGAAAATATGAGCCGTAAAAGACTGCGCATTTGCCTTAGTTGATTCAATTTCCCAACTGAAATTTGCCAATCTATCGTTGTGATAGGGCGGGTTTCATTAATATTGATCGTGATTGGCTGGCCCTAAGATCAGCCTTTCTTAGAGGGTATTTCATGCAAGTTTCCATCGAAACAACTTCTGGGCTTGAGCGTCGTATGACGGTCGGTGTGCCCGCTTCTATCGTCGAAAGCGCAGTGAATGCACGTCTTGTAGAAGCTGCTGGCTCCATGAAACTAAACGGGTTCCGCAAAGGCAAAGTGCCTATGAAGGTGATCAAGGGTCGCTACGGTCGTGGAGTCCGACAGGAAGTGTTGGGCGAAGTTATGAGCAAGACCTACTACGAGGCGATTGCTGAGCAAAAACTCAAGCCTGCAGGTCAGCCCCGTATAGAGCCTAAGACTATGGAAGAGGGCAAAGACCTCGAGTTCATAGCGATCTTCGAAGTTTACCCAGAAGTCACGCTCGGCGACTTTTCTAAACTGAAGGTACAGAAGCTGGTTGCCGAAGTTGACGGCGAGAATGTCAACAAGATGATCGAAACCTTGCGCGAACAACGCCAGAGCTGGGAAACCATCGCTCGCCAAGCAAAGAATGGCGACCGCTTGAATATTGACTTCGTCGGCACCATTGATGGAGTAGTGTTCGACGGCGGCTCAGGCAAAGGCACTAATCTGGTGCTTGGTTCAGACCGTATGATTCCTGGCTTCGAGAAAGGACTGTTGAAAGCGAAGGCAGGCAACGAGGTCGTCCTCGATCTAGAATTCCCTAAGGATTACCAGAATAAAGACGTGGCAGGCAAAGCCGTCCAGTTCACAGTAACTGTTAACTCGACGAGCGCAGCAGTGCTGCCGGAGCTCAACGATGAGTTTTTTGCAGTCTTTGGGATCGACGAAGGTGGCGAAGAGGCATTCCGTAAGGAAGTCAGCGCCAACATGAATCGCGAACTGAAGAACGCGAGCAAGGGAAAAGTGAAAAATGCGGTGATGGAGTTGCTGCTTGAAGAGCACCAGATCGATCTGCCTGCAAGCTTGGTGAAGGGTGAAATCGATTCGCTACGCCAGCAAGCGTTGCAACAGTTCGGCGGTGGTAAGCAGAGTATTGATCCTTCGATGCTGCCAGACGATTTGTTTAAAGAACAAGCCGAGAAGCGCATCTCCCTAGGTTTGATCCTAGGCGAAGTGATAAAGGTTAAGAAACTAAAAGCCGATCCTGCTTCAGTGAAGAGTACGATTGAAGATATCGCCTCGACCTACGAAACACCGGAAGAGGTAGTTCGTTGGTATTACAGCAATAAGGAGCAATTGGCTTCTGTTGAGTCCTCAGTCCTCGAAGATCAAGCCTTTGAAGCAATTCTGGCTGATGCGAAAGTGACTGAGAAGAAAGTCAGCTACGATGACGTAATAAAGCCCGACGCACCCAAGACCGGCAAGAAATAGGTGAATATGGATCATAAGCAAGAGGCAGTAACAAGCGCGCTAGTCCCCATGGTGATCGAACAGACTGCCCGCGGGGAACGCTCCTATGACATTTACTCACGACTACTGAAAGATCGCGTAATTTTCGTGGTTGGGCAGGTCGAAGATTACATGGCCAATCTCGTAGTGGCGCAATTGCTGTTCCTCGAGTCAGAGAATCCCGACAAGGATATCCATCTGTATATCAATTCCCCCGGCGGATCAGTAACCGCAGGGCTGTCGATCTATGACACCATGCAGTTTATCAACCCTAATGTAAGCACAATGTGCATGGGGCAGGCGGCTAGCATGGGGGCTTTGCTGTTGGCAGGCGGGACTAAGGGGAAGCGTTTCGCGCTACCACATTCGCGCATGATGATTCACCAGCCTAGTGGCGGTGCGCAGGGTCAGGCAGCGGATATCGAAATACAGGCTAACGAAATCATTAAGTTACGCCATCAATTGAACAAGATTATGGCTGCACATACGGGCAAAGAGCTCGACGTGATCGCCCAAGACACCGAGCGCGATCGTTTCATGAGTGCCGACGAGGCCGTGACTTATGGCCTTATCGATAAGGTACTTAATCAACGCGTAATGTAAGACGCTGCGAACCCGATAGTTCTCCATTTCGGAAAGATAATATGCGGCAAACCCTATGGTTGCCGCCTTATTTGCCGATGCACTATCTAACGCATACGCACAACCGGATATACAGAAGCTATTGGAGTGTCCTCCAAAGTCCTGTAATCTGGATACGAACCGATTTTGAGGAAAAGTTGAATGTCAGATGATCGTTTCAACAAAGGCGATGACAGCGGCAAACTGCTCTACTGCTCCTTCTGTGGCAAGAGTCAGCATGAAGTGCGCAAATTGATCGCCGGACCATCCGTATTCGTCTGTGATGAATGCGTCGATCTTTGCAATGACATCATTAGGGAAGAAATTCAGGAAAAAGATTCCGAGGCGGGTAGCAAGAAGTTACCTACCCCGGAAGAAATCAAGAAGACCCTCGATGAGTACGTTATAGGACAGGAAAATGCGAAGAAAGTCCTAGCAGTCGCTGTATATAACCATTACAAGCGCCTCAATTACGATAGTACCGCTGGTGGTGTAGAGCTCGGAAAGAGCAATATTTTGATGGTTGGCCCCACCGGCACAGGTAAAACTCTATTGGCGGAGACGCTTGCGCGTCTTTTGGACGTGCCTTTCACCATCGCAGACGCCACCACTCTGACAGAAGCTGGCTATGTAGGTGAAGATGTCGAGAACATCATTCAGAAGTTATTACAGAAATGTGATTACGACGTCGAGAAAGCTCAGATCGGCATCGTCTATATCGACGAAATCGATAAGATTTCACGCAAGTCCGACAACCCCTCTATCACACGCGATGTATCGGGCGAAGGCGTGCAGCAAGCCTTGCTGAAATTGATCGAAGGCACTGTTGCATCAGTCCCACCGCAGGGTGGTCGTAAGCATCCACAACAGGAGTTCTTGCAGGTAGACACGTCTAATATCCTGTTTATCTGTGGCGGCGCGTTCGCTGGGCTCGATAAAATTATTCGCGATCGCTCGGAAAAGAGCGGTATCGGCTTTAGCGCTGAAGTACGTAGTAAGGACGTCGAGCACCGAATTGGCGAGGCCTTGCGTAATGTGGAGCCAGAAGATTTGGTGAAATATGGCCTGATCCCAGAGTTTGTGGGGCGCCTGCCAATGATCGCGACACTTGATGAACTTGATCTAGACGCTTTGGTACGCATTATCAAAGAGCCGAAGAATGCCCTTATCAAGCAGTATCAGAAGCTGTTTGAGATGGAGAACGTAGAGATACAATTCCGTGACGAGGCCTTAAGCGCTGTTGCGGCGAAAGCAAAGGAGCGCAAAACCGGTGCACGTGGCCTGCGCTCAATCATGGAGAGCGTTCTGCTCGACACGATGTACAAGATTCCATCCATGGAGAAAGTCAGTAAAGTCATTATCGATGCTGCCGTCATCAATGGGGAATCTGAGCCATTATTGGTCTATGAAAATCGCGAGCAGCCACCACGCGCTGCGACCGAAGAGCACTAGGAGGGGGTCTTTTCGCTGCTTTGCAAACGCAGATAATTAGAAAGTGCAGAATGCGAAGCGACGGATTGAAATCGACACATTAAGCCCCAAGATAAGCGCCTGTACTTATTGAGACTGCAAAGTTTCACCACTTATAACTCAGGACCTTCCCTATGGGCCTTACGCCAGATACTCCCGAAATCGCCAAAACTATTCTTCCGTTATTGCCATTGCGCGATGTCGTGGTCTACCCACAAATAGTCCAACCCCTGTTCGTAGGCCGTCCTAAATCTATCAAAGCGCTTGAAGTCGCCATGAATACTGGCAAGCAAGTATTGCTGGTAGCACAGAAAAACCCCACTGATGATGACCCCAGCACTCGCGATATCTACGAGATCGGCACTGTCGCCAGCATTCTGCAATTGATCCGCCTGCCCGATGGCACGGTGAAGGTCTTGGTCGAAGGGGTAAGCCGCGCGCGCATCAAGTTGGTTGAGCTAGAGAAAGACTATTTCCAGGCGCATATTGCACAACTGAGCCCGGAGCCAATGGCCGAGAAGCAGGGAGAGTTGCTAGTACGCTCTCTTCTTTCACAGTTCGAGCAATACGTGCAGTTGAGCAAAAAAATCCCGCCCGAAGTCATGACTTCAATCTCGAGCATCGACGAACCTGGTCGCCTTGTAGACACCATCGCCTCGCACATGTCGCTCCAGATTCAAGAGAAGCAGAACCTTCTCGAGCTCGTTAGCCTGCAATCGCGCATCGAACACCTAATGGGTTTGATCGAATCCGAAATCGACCTATTCCAGGTCGAGAAACGCATTCGTGGCCGCGTTAAAAAGCAAATGGAGAAGAGTCAGCGCGAGTATTATCTCAACGAGCAGATGAAGGCTATCCAGAAGGAAATGGGCGAGTTGGACGATGCGCCTAATGAAGTCGAGGAGCTCAAGTCGCGCATCGAAGAGGCAGGAATGCCAAAAGATGCAAAAGAGAAGGCAATGTCGGAGCTCAGTAAGTTACGCATGATGTCGCCGATGTCCTCCGAGGCCTCCGTTGTTCGAACCTATATTGACTGGATGGTTAGTATCCCGTGGAAATCGCGCAGCAAAGTGCGTCTCGATCTCGATAAAGCAGAGGCCGTGCTTGAGAACGATCATTACGGATTGGAAGAAGTAAAGACGCGCATTCTGGAATATCTTGCTGTGCAGAAGCGTGTTAAGAAACTTAAAGGTCCAATCCTGTGCTTAGTTGGGCCCCCCGGTGTCGGTAAAACGTCTCTTGGCGAGTCAATCGCTCGCGCCACGAATCGTAAATTCGTCCGTATGGCACTAGGTGGCGTTCGAGATGAGGCGGAAATTCGCGGTCATCGCCGCACCTATATTGGTTCATTGCCAGGCAAACTGTTGCAAAAATTGTCGAAAGTAGGGGTCAAGAATCCCTTATTCTTGTTGGATGAAATTGACAAGATGGGGATGGATAACCGCGGCGATCCTGCCTCTGCCTTATTGGAAGTACTGGACCCAGAACAGAACCATAGCTTCAATGATCACTATCTTGAAGTAGATTATGATTTGTCGGAAGTCATGTTCGTCTGCACATCCAATACGATGAATATTCCAGGCCCATTACTGGATCGAATGGAGATCATTCGTCTGCCCGGCTATACGGAAGATGAGAAGATCAATATTGCCAGCCGCTACCTTGTGCCAAAGCAGCAGAAGAACAATGGCTTGCGCAAAGACGAGTTGGAAATAGGCACAGAGCCCATTAAGGACCTCGTGCGCTATTATACGCGAGAGGCCGGTGTTCGTAACCTAGAGCGTGAGATCGCTAAGATCTGCCGTAAGGTGGTAAAGGAGAATACTGACGCCAAGAAGCCTGAATCCATCATTTTGACGGGCGAGCTTCTTGAGAAATATTCCGGGGTGCGCAAGTTTGACTTCGGCGTGGCTGAGGAGACGAACCTCGTTGGACAAGTCAATGGTTTAGCGTGGACACAGGTGGGTGGTGAGTTACTGACGATCGAGGCGGTGGCCTTGGAAGGGAAGGGCAAGACCATCAAGACAGGCTCCCTTGGAGACGTCATGCAAGAGTCCATTCAGGCCGCTATCACCGTTGTGCGCAGCCGTGCTGCGTCCCTTGGATTGAAGACAGGCTTTCACGAGAGCATCGATTTGCATATTCATGTTCCAGAAGGGGCAACACCGAAGGATGGCCCCAGTGCAGGGGTAGGAATGTGCACAGCACTGGTATCGGCGCTAACGGGAATTCCCGTGCGTGCTGATGTGGCGATGACTGGCGAAATCACTCTGCGCGGGCAAGTATTGCGTATCGGTGGGCTGAAGGAAAAATTACTAGCGGCGCATCGTGGGAATATCAAAACTGTGCTCATCCCTGCGGACAATGAGCGCGACTTGAAAGAGATTCCAGACAATGTGAAGGCCGAGTTGGATATCCGGCCAGTGCGTTGGATTGATCAGGTCCTAGAGTTAGCGTTGGAATATCAGCCGGTCCCAATTGCAGAATCGGATGGCGCAAAAACCGCGATTGCGGCCACTACCGAAGAGGGCGACAAAAGCAAGGACGAATTGCATGTAAATACGCACTGAATCACACGAAAAGCCTGTGTTTACTGTTGACACAGCTTTCCGTGACTTGGTATAAAGTGCCGGTCGTATTGCTTATCGCGCCATTTTTTTAGGATAAAAAAATCAGACAAAATAACAATACTTATGGTGGGGAGTGAAAACTCATTTTACCGCCTAGGTTTTCAAGCTCAATCAACATAGAAAAATAAGGGGATACCGTGAACAAATCAGAATTAATCGATGCTGTGGCAACAGGTGCCGATATACCAAAAGCAACAGCTGGACGCGTAATTGACGCAATGATCGATGCGATCACAGACTCACTGAAGAAGAGTGACCCAGTAGTGCTTGTTGGTTTTGGTACTTTTGCAGTTAAGGAGCGCGCAGCACGTCAAGGCCGTAATCCCCAAACTGGTGCCACGATCCAGATCAAAGCTGCTAAAGTGCCAAGCTTCAAAGCAGGCAAAGCTCTAAAAGACTCAGTTAATATTTAACTTACAGTCAAGATTCCAGTGCTAGTCAGATCAAGCCCTGTCTAACGACAGGTGATCTGATTGCGACGGAGAGATACTCCCAATCGCACTATGGAATTTATAAGGCGCATCAGTGATGCGCCTTTTTAGTTTAAAAAAGGGTCTCATGCGATATCTCATCGCATTCGAAATTAGCTGAGAACCGATTATTCAACAGGTACCGATATGCTGCAGACGATTAGAGAAAATTCACAGGGTTTGATAGCCAAGGTCATCATTGGTTTTATCATTGCTGTTATGGCCTTATTTGGCGTTGAGTCCATCGTGGGTGGGCTGGCCAATAATGCAACCGTTGCCGAGGTGAATGGCGATGAGATCACAGAACCTGAATTGGCAACAAACGTCCAGAATCTGCTCGCCAGTGTTGGTGGCGATATCGGGGATCTCGACGAAGGGCTGCTGCGGCAGATTGCCTTGAATCAATTGATTGAAGATCGCCTGATGCGGCAAGCCACGCGTGAAGGAAATATGACGATATCGAGCGATGCCATCGACCGTCAGCTGATCAACAGCCCTCAATTTCAAATCGGCGGGGTCTTTAACTCGGACCTTGCCCTGCGCACCATGGCGACTCAGGGCTTTACGGTCCAGGGCTATCGTGCAGCGCTAGAACAGCAAATGGTCGTTGGCCAATTGGTCAATGCCTTCGCCTCCACAAGTTTTGTCACAGAGGCAGAGTTGGATCGCATGGCAGCCCTGTCATCGCAGACACGTGATTTCCGCTTTGTATCGGTAACCTTGGGCAACCGCACGATGGGCGAGCCCATCCCCGAAGAACAGATCGAAGCCTATTACCAGAACAATGAAGCACGATTCATGTTGGACGAGGAAGTAGGCATCGATTACGTCCTACTTGATAAGGATAAGATATATGCAGAGGTTAGCGTCGCTGAGGCTGCTGTACAGGCGCAATACGCTGCAGAGAGCACAGCATTCAACTCGGCGTCACAGCGCCGCGCCGCGCACATCTTGCTGGAAACCGGCAGTGGCCTGACAGAGGAAGAGGCGTTGGCGCAAGCCGCCGAGCTAAAAACTCGCCTCGATGCAGGCGAGGACTTCGGCGCCTTAGCGCTTGAGGCGTCCTCTGACACTGTTTCCGCACAAGACGGTGGCGATATCGGCTATAGCGATGGCACAGCATTCCCAACGCCCTTAGAGGAAGCCCTTTCGACACTTGAAGTTGGTGAGGTTTCCGCGCCAGTGGTCAGTGAGTTCGGCGTCCACTTGGTGAAGCTGACCGAGAATACCGTCAATGAATACCCTCCTTTTGAAGAGGTAGCGGAGCGTATCCGTCGAGATATTAGCACTGCAGAGGTAGATGCTCAGTATTTCTCTAGTCTCGAAGATCTCGCCAACCTAGCCTTTGAAACAAATGATTTGAACGATATTTCTAGCGAGCTAGGCTTGGAAGTGGTCAATAGCGAGATGTTTACACGTCTCGGTGGCTCCACGGAGATTAGCAGCAATGCGAATATTATCGCTGCAGCGTTCTCTGATGAAGCACTGATCGAGGGTAATAATAGCGACGTGATCGAATTAGGCGATGGCCGTGCCGTGGTCCTCCACGTGCGCGAACACAATGAATCTTCGTTACAGCCTTTGGAAGAAGTGCGTGGCGAGATTGCCGCTATCCTTCGAACAGAGCTGGAGAAAGAACGCGCGAGTGTGTTGGGGCAAACTTTAGTGAGCTCTCTGCAAGCGGGTAACTCTATCGACGAGACCTTGGTAGAGAACGAATTGCAGTGGATCGAACAGGACGATGCCTCACGAGATCAACCTGGTTTGAATGGCGAAGTCTTACAATCCGTATTCTCAATGCCGACCCCAAGTGAAGGAGAGTCCATCTACAATGGCTTCTCATTGAGCAATGGCACTTACATCGTGTTAGAGCTGCAAGGGGTGGCACGGGGCAGTCTTGCACAGCTATCCCTAGCGGAGCGCGCGACAATGACAGATACCTATATCGAACGTGATGGCCGTGATACCTTCGCGGCGTTTGTGGCCAATTCCCGTCGCAATGCCGACATCACAAATAACCTCGAGGAACTATAGATCTCGGCTCATGGAATCGCTCGGGCGTAACACCAGTTGTTGCCCCGGGTGAATCAAATCCCCAATCTGGATCGAGTTCCAGTTCGCTAATTCTTCCGCAGTAATCCGAAACCGTTGTGCAATTTTTGCCAGAGAATCACCTGAACGCACGGTATAACGCTGCTGTGCTTCTGCGCTCCGTTTGGTGCTAGTTTGAGCGAGGGTCGCGTCTGCTTGCAGCACCAATTCCTGTCCAGGCTTGATTAGGGCGCTTACTTCTAGCTGGTTCCACTGCCTCAACTCGGCAACGCTGAGTTGATAGCGATTGGCGATTAACCAAAGGCTATCGCCACTGCGCACTGTATAGCGGGCTGGCGGCTCTGGTGGCAATGTATTGGTAACAGAGGAGAGCCTGTCGGTAGCAGCGTAGTCTGGCGCGTTCGGCGCGAGTATGGGGGCCGCAGAGTCATAGGCTCTAGGAATGAGCAGAGACTCTCCCGCAATGATGCGGCTGCCCTCTATCGCGTTGACTTGTTGCAATACCCCCACTTGAGTGCGGAACTGCTGTGCAATCTTGCCTAGAGAGTCACCGCTCTGAACCACGTAGCGATCCCACGTAACATTTGGACGTTCACGCTGTTCGACTAATGCGATCGTGAAAGCATCCGCGACTTCCGCAGGAACTAGTAAACTATAAGGGCCATCGGGATGGGTCGCCCATTGCCTGAAACCAGGATTGAGCTGATAAAGGGTTTCAGAATCGAGACCGGCTATACTCGCCGCGAGTGCTAGATCAAGTTGGTATCCAACATCCACGAGTTGCACAGCTGGCGCGTTGGCGACCTCCGCGAGCTCCATACCATAATGATCCGGATCTGCAACAAGTCGGCTGAGAGCGATGAGCTTCGGGGCGAAGTCTTCGGTGATGTTGGGGAGGTTGAGAGACCAATAGTCTACGTCTCGGTCCCTCACTTCATTGCTGTTAATCGCTTTGCGCACATTCCCCGGGCCCGTGTTGTAGGCCGCGAGAGAGAGTAGCCAGCTCTCATCGAACATCTGTTGCAATGTCGTGAGGTAATCTAGAGCTGCCGAAGTCGATGCTATGGGATCTCGACTGCCGTCATACCACCAGTCGCGCTTAAGACCAAGAGTCAGGGCAGTGCTGCTGCCTATCTGCCAGAGGCCGACGGAATTGCCTGGGGACACGGCATTAGGGTTGAACGCACTCTCCACGATAGGCAGAAGTGCTAGCTCCATGGGCAGGCCGCGGCGCTCGATCTCTTCGACTATCTCATAAATAAAGGGGCTAGCCCGCTCAGTCACAGCTTTCAGGTAGCTTGGGTTATCCCGATAGAACTGAATTTGTTCATCGATGCGCGCATTGTCATATTTATTGGCAAACTGCATGCCGGCGCCGATGCGTGCCCAGATATCTTTGAACTCAACTTCTTGAACCTCGCCCAATTCTAGGCGTGGCTCTATCGATACACGTGCCGCTGTATCGCGGTTGCCTACTGTTCGAGACGTGGTCTCAGCTTCACTACTCTCATCGACTCCTATATCGGGTTGGTAGACGGTGCTACAAGCATTCAACAGGACGGCAGAGGCCATCACGATGGAGAGCCGCTTGAGGCGGAAGCGAGGGCGATTGGAAGCGAGCGGTGAGCGTGTAACTACGATAGATGCCATGAAGTGTACTTTTGCTGAGTTCTAAAAAATGAATGCCCGATGGAGGTGCCTAAAAATCATCTTTCCACGCACATAACTGCGCGAAGTTGTCTATTTTGTTCTGCGCTTGCTTGCCCGAATGCTTGGCGATCATCTGCGCTAGAGCAATGATATGACAACGCAGAAAGGGATTGGTTCGCCGCTCCAGTGCAATATTTAAAGGGAGGCTGGAGCGTTTGGCATCGCCCCGATCCACAATCCCCCAATTACTTTTCGTCGACGAGTCGGGCCATCCAGATGTAGTTGTCACTGAAGGCGGAAATTGGGGTGCTATTTAAGGTCATTACATTTGATTTTCAGTGCTAAAGAAAGCAATCATAGTGCACCGGCCCCGTGGTATAAACTCCTTTTCGCCAAGACGAGCGTTGCTTCATGTCAAAAAGCGAGACACCATCGACGGTCAAGTCGTGACGCAGCGTGATAAACAAGGTCTGAGCATGATTCAGCTTCTAGAAAATTTTCGGGTAAGGTGGCGAAAACGCCGCGATCTCCCAACACCGGAAGCTCTCTTTCATGACATGACGGCGTGGTGGGAGTCGCCGCTTGGCAAGGCCTTGCTCGCGAATGAGACTGATTTATTAGAACCCACTCTCGCGCGTATTTTTGGCTATCACTTCCTACAACTTGGCGTCAGCGAACACTCGATGCTGGGTGCGAGTCCTATCGGACACAAGCTGCAATTCATGCCTGGATTTGACGCGGCGAAGACCTTGCCTGTGGCCAACAACGAGGCATTACCTCTACAAAGCGACAGCGTCGATGCGGTGCTGATTCATCACGCCTTGGATTACAGCCCCGATAGTCACCGGTTGTTAAGGGAGGCCGCTCGCGTATTGATGCCTGGCGGCAAGTTGCTGATAATTGGCTTCAACCCGTTGAGTAGTTGGGGCGTGCGTAAATTATGCCGCTGGCGCAATACGCGGCCTTGGGATGCGCGCTATATTGCTAGCTCGCGGGTTCAAGACTGGTTGAAACTGCTGGATTTTAGTGTCGCCAAGGTAGAGCACTGCGCCTATCTGTTGCCGTTCAAGCATTCGCGGTTTGTGAATGCGGCGCCTCGATTCGAAGCCTTCGGGCAGCGTTTTCATGCGCCACTAGGTGCGGTGTATGTCATCGCCGCGTGCAAGCAAGTGATGCCCGTAACGCCTATACTACCGCGCTGGCCGAAACTGCCTAGGCCAGTGCTGGTGAGACCAGTTGGTGAGACGGCACGGGCAAGGCCTGAGGCCGCTAAGGTAAAACTCGATTCATAAAGCCGTAGTGGCGACGTTTTAGGAAGTAGATTTGTCAAACACCATTCAGATGTATACCGATGGCGCCTGCAGAGGCAATCCCGGTAAGGGCGGCTGGGGCGCTTTGTTGCGCTGCAACGGCAGTGAAAAAACCCTTCATGGCGGCGAGCCGCATACTACCAATAACCGCATGGAATTGATGGCCGTCATTCAAGGCTTACGGGCGCTGAAAAAGCCAGGTTGCGACGTCCATGTCTTTAGCGACTCTAAATATGTCCTCACTGGCATTACTGAGTGGCTGCCCAACTGGAAGAAGCGGGGCTGGAAAACCGCAGCGAAGAAACCCGTGCTCAACGTCGACCTGTGGCAGATGCTCGATGACTTAGCCGCACAGCACTCTATCCGCTGGGAGTGGGTGAAGGGACATAGCGGGCACCCCGAGAACGAGCTCGCCGATAGCCTAGCGAACCAGGGTATCGACGAGATGAATGCATCGAATGTTTGAGAAGAAGATTGAGAGACTATGCGACAAATAGTGTTAGATACCGAGACTACGGGTCTTGACCCTCTGCAAGGGCATCGCGTCATCGAGATCGGCTGCGTAGAGATCGAGAATAGGCGCCTTACTGGCCGCCACTATCATTGTTACCTCAATCCGGACCGCGAGATCGACGATGGCGCAGTGCAGGTCCACGGTATCACCGCGCAATTCCTAGCGGACAAGCCTCGCTTTAAGCAGGTTGCCACCGAGTTTTTAGACTTCGTGCGCGGCGCGGAGCTGGTGATTCACAACGCACCATTCGATTTGGGCTTCCTCAATCATGAGCTGCAACGCATTGGCGAGACACAGCAAAGCCTCGAGGCACAGTGTTCGGTTGTAGACACCCTCGTGATGGCCCGTAAGAAGCACCCAGGGCAACGCAACAGCCTAGATGCGCTATGCAAGCGCTACGAGGTAGACAACTCTCAACGCGACCTCCACGGTGCCTTGCTCGATGCCGAGATTCTCGCGGATGTCTATCTATTGATGACCGGCGGTCAGACGATTCTGCAATTGCATAACGACGAGGACGCCAATCAGGAAGGCGAGGGGGCCAATCGAGAACGTGATCTTAGCCGTGGCCCTCTGCTTGTCACGCAACCCAGCCATGCAGATATGCTCGCCCATGAACAATTTCTCGATCGTATAAATAAGCAAAGTAACAATGCCTGCGTCTGGAGCGCGGCGCAGACCAGCGACTAGGAGCTTCAACTCGCAATGGACTCGGTTCAAACCTATTTTTATCGTGCACAAGACATGCGCGGCGACGAGCTCGTCATCCTCTTTCATAAGGGGGAGGTGTTGCTGCGCAATGACGAGTTCCTTTGGCCCAGCAAGGTCCTAGAGGAGTTAGACAAGGCGTGGTACCCACTCTTGCTTGTAGGGGAGTTCAAGTCCCGTAGAATCGTGGCGCTCAATCTGCCCCATGACTGGTCGCAGGAAGACTTCGAAGTGGCCCGCGCCAGCCCTAGAGCGCTTCTACTGCGCCATGCCTTTGAGGATTTCACGGCAGTGGGCCGCGCGAATCAGCTAATCAATTGGTATGACAATCACCGCTACTGCGGCGCCTGCGGGGCCAACACTCAGGCCCATGAGAATGATCGAGCGCTAATCTGCGTCACCTGTAATGCCCATTACTACCCGCGCATAAACCCCTGCATAATTGTCTTGGTGACCAAGGGTGAACAATTCCTGTTGGCACGTCACATTCGCGGCAACGCCTCTTATAGCAGCTGTCTAGCCGGCTTCATGGAGGTGGGCGAGACGCCGGAGGAGACCGTGGCCCGTGAAGTCATGGAGGAGGTGGGCATAGAGGTCGACAATATTCGCTACATCAAGAGTCAGTCGTGGCCTTTCCCATCCCAGCTCATGCTGGGCTTCTTTGCTGATTATAAGGCGGGTGATATATCTGTGGACGGAATCGAGATCGCCGAGGCGCGCTGGTATAGCAATGATGAGCTGCCAGAGATGCCCTCGGCTGGCATTAGTGTCGCAGGGCAGCTCATTGCGCTATTCTTGCAAGGCTCACACGAGAGAAAGAACGCTTAATTAAGGAGAGTATGCTTGGAGTTTCTTACTGAATACGGATTATTTTTAGCGAAGGTTGTCACCTTAGTGGTTGCCTTTATTGTAATACTTAGCGCTTTAATCGCCGCGGGCACTCGTGGCAGACGCGCGTCCCACGCCGGTAAGGGTTCGATTTCGATCGTGCGCTTGAACGACGAGTTGGAAGGCATACGTGACTCGATCAAGAAATTTGTGCTGGATAAAGCCGAGTTTAAGCAGGAACAGAAACTTGAGAAGAAGCGCCATAAACAGGAAGAGAAGGCGCGTAAAAAACAGTCCAAAGCACTGCTGAAAAGTGACAGCGTGGAAGCTGAGGATAATTTTAGAAAACGCATTTATGTAATTGATTTTGATGGCGATATAGAGGCTAGCGAAGTCGAGAGTTTACGCGAAGAGATCACGGCCATCCTGTCCCTTGCGACGCCACGAGACGAGGTGCTTTTGCGCCTTGAAAGCCCTGGCGGCATGGTCCATGCCTACGGTTTGGCTTCTTCACAATTGCTCCGTATTCGCGATAAGGGCATCCCCTTGACGATTTGCGTGGACAAGGTCGCGGCGAGCGGCGGCTATATGATGGCTTGCCTCGCCAGCAAGTTGATTGCGGCGCCATTCGCCATACTGGGTTCGATCGGGGTGCTAGTGCAGTTACCCAACTTTCATCGTGTTTTGCGCAAACACGATGTGGACTACGAGACTATCAGTGCGGGAGAGTTCAAGACTACTCTGACCACCTTCGGCGAGATCACCAATAAGGGCCGCAAAAAGGTGAAGGAAGACGTGGAAGAGATGCACGTACTGTTCAAGAACTGGGTAAAGGAGCATCGACCTGCTGTAGAGATCGATTCGATCTCTACAGGCGAGACCTGGGTAGGCATTCAGGCGTTGGAGCGCAATATGGTAGATGTCGTCATGACCAGTGACGAGTGCATCGTAGCGGCCTGCGAGGAAGCGGATGTATTCGAGGTAAGTTATGACATTCGCAGATCTATCGGCGACAAGCTTGGGGCGGCGATCCATAGCACTGTCGATCGCACAGTGATGTCCTTGTGGAAGCGAGTCCGAGAGAACAGTTTTTACTCATAAGGGGAAAAGGCAATGAGCACTGCGACGAAGCATTTCAAGGCCATGCGCATCGAAGAGCAGCAAGACAACGGCAAACTCGCCTATCGCAGCTCGATTGTGACGCGCGCACTAGACACGCTGCCAGCAGGCGAAGTCCTAGTGAAGGTGCAGTATTCCTCACTCAATTACAAAGACGCCCTATCCGCCAGTGGCAACAAGGGAGTGACGCGCAGTTATCCCCATACCCCGGGTATCGATGCGGCAGGCATTGTGGAGAGTAGCTCGGTAGAGGCCTATGCAGTGGGCGATGCGGTCCTCATCACTGGCTATGACTTGGGAATGAACACCGACGGAGGCTTCGCCGAATACGTAAGCGTTCCCGCGGCATGGTTAGTGCCATTGCCTGAAGGGTTAAACGCTTATGAGAGCATGGTGTTAGGCACAGCCGGACTGACCGCAGCACTATGTGTCGACAAACTCCTCAAGGCTGGCTTGACGCCCGATGCTGGCGCGGTCTTGGTCACCGGTGCGACTGGTGGCGTCGGTTCCGTTGCTGTCGCGTTGTTAGCACAACTTGGCTTTGCTGTGACGGCGGCCACGGGTAAAGCCGAGGCCGCCGACTTTCTGCGTTCGCTCGGCGCTACCGAGATCATTGATCGACAAGCGCTGCAGGAAGAGAGTTTGCGCCCCTTACTCAAAGAGCGCTGGGCAGGGGTCGTCGATGTGGTTGGTGGGGCTGTCTTGTGGAATGCCGTGAAGGCACTGCGATATGGCGGCAGCGTTGCCTGCTGTGGTCTAGTAGGTTCGCCTAGCCTTGACGCTAGCGTGTTTCCATTCATCCTGCGGGGCGTTAATTTACTTGGTGTGGATTCGGTCAATGTGCCTCAGCCCCTAAAGGTCGCGATGTGGCAGCGCCTAGCTACGGACTGGAAACTCAAACAACTCAATGCCCTTGCAGAGACGATCAGCATGGATGCGCTCGAAGTGAGGCTGAATGGATTGTTAGCCGGGAAGGGCAAGGGCCGCATGGTGCTGGCCCTTTGACCTCATTTAGCGGACTTACAAGGTCTGTTCGCGGCGCCTAAATAACGGCTCGGGCTTATCAACACTGACCTGATAACCATCGTGGAAATCATCGAAAGCCGCTAAGGAGGATTCGGTATTCTGATCTTCGCGCAGAACGAAGGCATCGAATCCGCAGCGCGCCATATAGAAAAGCTGATCCCGCAGCACGTCGCCAATCGCTCGTAATTCCCCTTTGAACATGAAATTGCTGCGTAGCTCGCGTGCTGAGGAGAAGGCGCGGCCATCGGAGAAGACTGGGAAGTTGAGCGCGATGAGGGCAAAGGCGTGCAAGTCCTCGCCTAGGGCCGCCGGTAATTCATTGCTCTCTAGCCATACCGCTGTCTTACCTGGGCGTCGTTTCAATTCCTGACGATGCTCTAGCCAGAAGGCGAGGGGCACTATTAACGATTCAGAAGATCTATCAGCAATCGCGTTTAAGCCACTGACCTCCTTAATTAAGTGCCAAGAGTCTGCCACGATAGCGCGGTTCTTAATTAGCTTTCCCATACACCTCTTCCTTGAACGGCGCCATGCCGAGACGATTGAAGGTCTCGATGAAGCGCTCATCGCCTTCACGGCGACGGGTATACACGTTGATGATCTTCTCGATTACATCGGCCACTTCCTCTTGGGCAAAAGAGGGGCCTACGATCTGACCGAGTGACGTTATGTTTTCGGCAGAACCACCGAGAGAGACCTGATAGAACTCGGCCCCTTTCTTATCCACCCCTAGGATTCCGATATTCCCAACGTGATGATGCCCACAGGCATTCATGCACCCAGAGATATTGACACTGATCTCACCGATGTCGTGCAGCCTCTGCGCGTCACCGAAACGCCGCTGGATTAACTCCGCGATAGGAATGGACTTGGCATTTGCCAAAGCACAGAAGTCGCCACCAGGGCAGCAGACAATATCCGTCAACAGGCCTAAGTTCGCTGCACTGAGTTGCTTAGATTTAAGTGCCTGCCAAATCTCAAAGAGTGCGTCCTGTTCGATATCGGCAAGAATGACATTCTGCTCGTGACTGACGCGAAGTTCACCGTAGCTATAACGATCGGCTAAATCAGCAATGAAATTCATCTGCTCCGTCGTCACGTCGCCAGGCGCCACACCCGTGGTTTTGAGGCAAATAGTGACGATGGCGTAGCCAGGCTTCTTGTGCGCGTCCACGTTTTGCTGATGCCAGCTGGCGAACAGCACATCGCGCGCGAGCTCCTCGCTCAGCTTCGCACTCTTGGCAGGGAGGTTTTTATAGTCAGGCTCATGGAAATAGCCCTTACAGCGTTCGATCTCTGCTTCGGTCAAGCGTAGTTGGCCGCCCTTAAGGCTTTGCCATTCCTTTTCGACTTTAGCGCGGAAAACATCAACACCAGTCTCTTTAACGAGAATCTTGATGCGTGCCTTGTATTTATTATCGCGGCGGCCTTCGCGGTTATAGACCCGCAGGATCGCATCCAGATAAGTCAGCAGTTCGTGTTCGGGCAAGAACTCGCGTATCGCTTTGCCTATCACCGGCGTGCGACCGAGACCGCCACCCACTAATACGCGAAAACCGAGCTCTCCAGCCTCATTGCGGACGATGAATAGGCCTATATCGTGGACTTGAGTTGCCGCTTGATCGTCACTAGTGCCACACACCGCAATCTTGAATTTCCGGGGCAGGTAGGCGAACTCTGGATGAAAAGTTGACCACTGACGGATGATTTCGCAATAGGGACGGCTGTCTGCTATCTCGTTGACAGCGCTACCAGCGAATTGATCGGTACTAGTGTTGCGGATGCAGTTGCCACTAGTTTGTATAGCATGCATCTCTACTTCGGCTAGGTGCGCGAGGATGTCGGGCACCTCTTCCAGCGCAGGCCAGTTGAATTGGATATTCTGGCGCGTTGTAAAATGCCCATAACCTTTATCGTAATACTCGGAAATATAGGCCAGCTTGCGTAATTGTGTGCTGGAGAGCATGCCGTAGGGAATTGCAATGCGCAGCATCGGCGCGAGACGCTGAATATAAAGGCCGTTTTGCAGGCGTAGTGGCAGGAACTCCGCTGGCGCGAGTTCGCCGTTCAAGAAGCGCGCAGTCTGATCGCGAAATTGTGCGATGCGGTCTTCTAGCATTTGATGATCGTAATTGTCGTATCGATACATGGTATTAATCTGTGTCTGTTTTGCTGTGTTTAGTGGCTGCCTTCAAGTGCTGAAGAGCGCTTGGGCAGCTGCTTATCGGCCTAAATGGGGTGCGCATTGTAAAGCATAGGGGGGGCTAAGTGCTAGTTTCCCGCTTTAGGACACCGCCTTGTCACTTTAGCGCTGCAAAGCGTAAGTTTCGCTTGATTCTAAAGGGCGAGGCTTTAAAATGCCGTTTTGATTTTTGTCATTCAATGGAAACCACTATGAGCCATCACCACGTCTCCGAAAGCCCCCAAATTAATGAAGCAGAGAGCGATGCGAACAGCCGAGCAGACGCTATTGCAATGCTATCTATCGTTGCCATCATCGTGACCGTAGCCGTGTTCTTCGTTAGCCGTTAAACGGCGAGCAACTTAGGCGTAGCCAAGGCAACAGTCCTCGGCTACACCCTGAGCTCAGGGCAGTACCGAGCGTACCACGATCACCAAGGTCAGAATAAATAGGGCTGTAAAAACCAATGCAGCCGCGATAAAGCCTTTCACTGAACCACTGGCGAAGTCCCTTTCCTTATTCGCCTTACTTTGCACCCCGAAACTCGCCTGAAATACGCTAATCAGCATTTTCCAAAAAGGCAGTTTGCGTTTCTCAGCGGCGCCATTATCTTCAATTTCACTCATCTCGATACTCCATTACTCGACGATATTTGGACTCAGCAAACCCTGTATTGTTGCAAGGCTTAGCCCTTTTCTTTGCGCAATCGACTCGACTTGGTCGGCATCAATTTTGCCTACGGAGAAATAGCGTGATTCGGGATGGGCGAAGTAGAAACCGCTGACACTTGCCGCTGGGTGCATCGCGAAGCTATCGGTCAACTCCATCCTGATTCGACCATCGATGCCAAGGAGTTTAAACAAAGTGACCTTGTCGGAATGCTCCGGACAGGCTGGGTAGCCTGGGGCAGGGCGTATGCCTTGATACTTCTCGTCCAAAAGGTCGTCATTGCTCAGGGATTCACCTTGGGCATAGGGCCAGAATTCAGTGCGCACCCGCAGGTGCATCAGTTCGGCAAAGGCCTCGGCCAAGCGATCGGCAAGCGCCTTCACCATCAAGGCGTTATAGTCGTTGTTCTGTTCTTGGTATTGTTTCGCCAACTCATCAGCGCCAATGCCAGTGGTCACTGCGAAGCCGCCGATATAATCGGGGGTATCCGTTCCTTGCGGCGCCACATAGTCCGCCAAAGATAGATTGGGCACGCCGTGCGCTTTGCCGCTCTGTTGACGCAGGAAGCAGAAGCGGGCGATCTCCTGCTCTCTACTCTCGTCTTCGAAAAGCGTCACATCGTTCAAGTGTTGCTGCTCTGCTGGCCAGAAGCCCACAACAGCCTGCGCCTTAAGACGCTTGTTATCGATCAAGTCTTTCAGCATCGCTTGCGCATCTTCGAACAAGTCGCGCGCCGCCTCGCCCACAACCTTGTCCTTCAGTATTGCAGGGTATTTGCCGGACAGGCTCCAAGTGATAAAGAACGGCGTCCAGTCGATATAAGGGACGAGCTGTTCGAGTGGGTAGTCCTCGAAGACCTTGGTGCCAAGAAATTGTGGCGCTACAGGGCGATGCTGCTGCCAATCGGCTACAAAGGCATTGGCGTTCGCTTTCTCGAAACTAATGATGTTTTTGCGATGATCTCGGTTAGCGTTACGCAGGCGCACGGCATCGTATTCTTCCTTGATCTTATTCTTGAAGTCGACGCCACCGTCATTGCTGAGCAGATTGCTCACCACGGTTACGCTGCGCGAGGCATCGGGCACATAGACGGTCGAGTTATTATGGTAATGCTGGTCGATCTTAACCGCCGTATGGGCCTTAGACGTGGTTGCTCCGCCGATTAGCAAGGGGATTGTGAACCCCTGGCGTTGCATCTCCTTGGCAACATGGACCATCTCATCCAGCGACGGAGTAATCAGGCCACTGAGGCCAATGATATCCACTTTTTCCGCGATAGCCGTTTGCAGGATTTTCTCGCAAGGCACCATCACGCCAAGGTCGATAATGTCGTAGTTATTGCAACCCAATACCACTCCGACGATATTCTTGCCGATGTCATGCACGTCGCCCTTTACGGTCGCCAGCAGTATTTTGCCCTTGGCCTTGAACACTTGGCCTTTCTTGGCCTCCTCGATGTAAGGCAGCAAATAGGCTACAGCCTGCTTCATGACCCGGGCACTCTTGACCACCTGCGGTAGGAACATCTTACCGCTACCGAACAAGTCCCCCACGACATTCATGCCGTCCATTAGTGGGCCTTCAATCACCTCGATGGGTTCATCAAATAGCTGTCGTGCCTCTTCGGTGTCTTGTTCGATATAACGGGTAATGCCTTTGACCAGCGCGTGGGAGATGCGCTTGCTCACCTCGCCCTCACGCCAGCTGAGGTCTTCATGGCTTTCGGTCGCAGTCTCGCCGCTATATTTGCCAGCGATCTCCATCAGGCGGTCGGTGCCATCGGGACGGCGGTTGAGCACAATGTCTTCGACGCGCTCTTTCAGCTGTGCGGGGATCTCGTCATAGACTGCCAACTGCCCAGCATTGACGATGCCCATGCTCAAGCCGGCTTGGATAGCGTGATAGAGGAAGACCGAATGGATCGCCTCGCGCACTGTGTCATTACCACGGAAGGAGAAGGACACATTGCTGACGCCACCCGAGATCAGCGCGTAGGGCAGCTCTCGCTTGATGTACTCGCAGCTGCCTATGAAATCTACCGCATAGTTATTGTGTTCCTCGATGCCGGTTGCCACTGCGAAAATATTCGGATCGAAGATGATGTCTTGAGGAGGGAAACCCACCTCGTTCACCAGGATGTCATAGCTGCGTTTACAGATATTGCATTTCTTCTCGAACGTATCGGCCTGGCCTTCTTCATCGAATGCCATCACCACGACGGCAGCGCCATATTGCATGCACAGCCGCGCTTTATGGACAAAGTCTTCCTTGCCTTCCTTCATGCTGATCGAGTTCACGATCCCCTTGCCTTGAATGCAGCGTAGGCCCGTTTCGAGGATCTCCCACTTTGAGGAATCGATCATGATGGGCACACGGCTGATGTCAGGTTCCGAGGCAATCAGGCGCAGGAAATGCGACATAGCGGCATTGGAATCGAGCATGCCCTCGTCCATGTTGATATCGATAATTTGCGCACCTGACTCTACTTGTTGCAGGGCAACATCCAAGGCCGTGTCGAAATCCCCCTCACGAATGAGGCGTGCAAAGCGCTTCGAACCCGTAATATTGGTGCGCTCACCGACGTTCACGAACAATGATTCTGAGGTGATATTGAAGGCCTCCAAGCCACTGAGGCGGCAAGCGGGTTCTATAACCGGTATGGCCCTAGGCGCACACTGTGCCACAGCATCCGCAATGGCACGAATGTGCATAGGCGTAGTACCACAGCAACCGCCGACAATGTTCAGGAAGCCACTCTTAGCAAATTCTTCAATGATTTCAGCCATTTCCATGGCGCTCTGATCATACTCCCCAAATTCGTTCGGCAGACCTGCGTTAGGGTGAGCGGACACAAAGGTATTGGCGATGCCGGAGATCTCTTCAATGTGCGGGCGTAGCTGGGTAGCGCCAAGTGCGCAGTTGAAGCCTATGGAAATCGGTTTTGCATGGGCGACGGAGTTCCAAAACGCCTCGACGGTTTGGCCGGAGAGTGTGCGTCCGCTCGCATCGGTAATAGTGCCCGAGATCATGACGGGAATCTCTCTGCCGATGCGCTTGCAGTACTCCTGTACTGCGAAAATTGCCGCCTTAGCATTCAAGGTATCGAAGACGGTCTCGATTAATAAGATATCCACGCCGCCGTCTACTAAGCCCTCTGCGCAAACCAAGTAATCGGCCACCAATGCAGCGAAGCTAGTGTTGCGGAAGGCTGGATCATTGACGTCAGGAGAGATAGATGCCGTGCGACTGGTAGGGCCTACAATGCCTGCGACGAAGCGTGGTTTAGCGGCGCTAGCGAACTCATCGCAAACGCTACGGGCAAGCTTGGCAGCCTCAAAATTGAGCTCATAGGCCAAAGCTTCCAATTTATAGTCTGACTGCGAAGCTGCAGTAGAGTTGAAGGTGTTGGTCTCGATGATATCAGCACCAGCCTCTAAATACTCTCGATGAATCTGACCAATGATATCGGGCCGGGTCAGTGTGAGTAGGTCATTATTCCCCCCCAGATCCTGCGTGTGATCCTTGAAGCGCTCTCCTCTAAAGTCAGCCTCTTGCAACTTATAGGCTTGAATCATGGTGCCCATTGCGCCATCGAGAACGAGAATACGCTCACGTAGGGCTTGTTGGAGGGTGTCGAGGGAGTTTGCTGTAGCCATCATGTTTGATTACCGCCGGGCGCAGGGGGAGCTTTAAAAAGCGCGCATTCTAGCAGATCTACTCCTATGCGGCATGTGCAAATCTTTCCAGAAGAGTATGAGGAAACTGCATAGTAATAACCAAGTAATTTAGTACAGTATTTAACTTGCGCGCAACATAGCGTAAACTGCGCCTACTCACGCACGCTCTGGTAGGAAAAACACTATGATCACGATTACCGAGTCAGCGCAGGAATACCTCGCCGAACTCCTTAAAAAGCAGGATTGTGAAGGCATTGCTGTTCGCATTTTCATTCTCGACGCTGGCACCCCGAAGGCGGAGACTTGTATCTCTTTCTGCCGTCCTGGCGAGTCGCAGGAGAGCGATGAGTTGCGCCCTTATCCTGCCTTTGATTCCTATCTTGAAGAGCGCAGCATCCCCTATTTGAAAGATGCCGTAGTGAATTATTCCAAAGACGCGATGGGCGGGCAGTTGACTATCAAGGCGCCGAATTCGCGCCTGCCGCAGATCCAAGACGACAGCCCCATAGAGGATCGTGTGAACTACGTGCTCTACAACGAGATCAATCCATCACTCGCCTCCCATGGCGGCGTGGTGACACTGGAAGAGATCTACGAAGGCAGCGTGGCAGTGTTGAAGTTTGGCGGTGGTTGCCAAGGTTGCGGCATGGTCGACGTTACCTTGAAAGAAGGGGTAGAGAAAACTTTGCTTGAGCAGATTCCCCAATTGACTGAAGTGCGAGATATTACCGACCACACCCAGCGTGAGAACGCCTATTTCAAATAGTGCCTGCCCCGGTTAGGGCAGGGCCTTAACTGGGATAGCGTTGCAGCAAGCCACTGTACAGCAACTCCGGGTAATTCGGGTTCGCGGTGTCTAGGCTATCCATCAATTCCACCAGATGTTCATTATCTTCGCGTCCCTGCCACAGCTTGTGGTAGGTGCCTTCCTTGTAGCCGTGATCCTGACGGAAGAAATTCAACACGTTTTTGCTAACATATTGTTTAAAAAGTGATTCCCAGTTCAGGCCACAGTCTTCCATCACCGATTTGAATAATGCGATATCCACTCGGCGCGCGGCGGACAGTCCAATTAAGAGCTCTAATTTTGCTACTAAGCTCAAGTCCTTAAAATGATAAGTATGGGAATCGAACTCAAGTCTCAGGCTATGCTTCGCCATACTTGTGGCTTGCAACAGCGCCACGCTGGCTAACGCATGATCATCCTTGTGCTGCAGCAGGATCTCCGATAACAGGAAATGCCAAATATCGATGATCTCCATTTGCAATTGGGGCAGATCGCATTCCTGCTTCTTCCACCACTTCCAGCCGTGATGCTCTATAGCCTCGGCCGCCTCAATGACCACCGCGCGCAAATACGGGAAGCGCTTCTCTACCCAGAGGGGGTCGACTTTGGCATTCATGCGGGATTGAAGGGTGAGCATTAGGCGAGCTTGGCTTTCGAGTAGTGTGGTCATGGAGTCCTTGTTAATCGCTACAAACGATCCTTAATACATAGCATGCTCGCGTAGAAAAACCCGCGTGTCTTGATAAAGAGAGTTACGTAAAAGAGCCATATAGTGGAGCTGCGCACGCCAGCCCCTTAAGTGGGTTGAGTAAGAGAGCGACGTAAATTATTCCATTCCACCAAGTGCAGCTCGCGCATAAAACTGTGCCTTTCGGGTTCTCCCCACTCCTGCACCAGCCACTTGGCGTCAGTCTTAGTGAGCAAACTGATATGCTCGAAGCCTAGCACCGCATAGGGGCTGCGCAGCGCCTTCCAAGAGACGTAATCGATCTGCTTAATCGCACTGCTTGGCAAGGCTTTAGTGTTCGGAGTTTTGCCGTGGAAGAAGTCTGCGAGGGCTGCAAACTGGTAAAGTTGCTGCAGCGCGCCGGCGTGAGATTGACGCTTCTTTTTCAACTCGCGAATCTGTGCTCGCAGCACCACGCAAGATTGACGAAACGCACCCATCTGCGGCAATGCGCTGAGGCACTGTTGCAAGGCTTTATCGAATTCGCCTTTCGCCAGAAGTTCGCGGCTAGCGGCTAGCCATTGGTCGGGGAATTCTATTGGGGAAATAGGCACGGCTTGCTGAGCAGCGCGGGTGGAGCGGGGCGCTTTTGAAGTCTCTGAAATACCAAGAATGTCCTCAGGATCGGACATCTCTGTCACATCGGTCTCGTTTAGCTCTATTGGGGGCAGCGGGAGGTTGCGATCGACGTTCTCCTCGTTCTCTCTACGCTGGTTTCGATGCAATGCCCACACGATCAGTGCCAATAGACCGATCGCAGCAAGGATGCTCAGTCCTATTAAGATCAATTCACTACTCCATTGCTACCGTGATTTATTTAAGAAATAAGAAAATAGTCGCCACACGCAAGGCTTAACGTTTTTAGCATCGGGCAATTCTACCAATCTTATCGCCATTGGGTCGATCACTGATTACGCAGGTTGACCGGGCGTTGGGGATGCCTTGGCATTTGCCATAAATTGACTCGAACGACGCTTTGTTGGCCAGCTCCAAATCAGTATTATCGAAATTCATTAATTAACCCTTGACGAGAGCGGTAAGGGTTCCTAAAATGCGCCGCTTTCCGCAATAAGACAAATCGATTGCAGAAAGACTGTTTGACTCTAGTCCCCTTCGTCTAGAGGCCTAGGACACCTGGTTTTCATCCAGGCAACAGGGGTTCGAAACCCCTAGGGGACGCCAACTTTAAAGGCCCGACTTTTTGTCGGGCCTTTTTTTGTCCTCTACCCTGCTCTTATCTCGACGCCTCCATCCTTTTGCTATCCGCTCTTAGTCATTACCCCCTGCCTCCAAGCATCTTTGCGTAGTAAATAGCGCAGCCAATATTGATTTGCTATGATGGCCACCCACTGATGAGCCTTATGTTCAGTCAGCTACTTGCCTCTCACCCGACTACAATCGCCTAGAAGTTACGAGTATGACGAGCGCCATATCGATAAAAGATTTGCACAAGACCTACGGAAATGGACACAAAGCCCTTAAGGGTGTCGACCTTGAGGTAGAAGAAGGTGATTTCTTCGCCTTGCTTGGTCCAAACGGCGCAGGTAAGTCCACTACCATCGGCGTGATCTCCACCCTCGTAAAACAGACCTCAGGCACCGTTAGCGTGTTTGGCAAAGATGTGGCGACCCACATCTACGAGACCAAACTCGACATTGGCGTAGTTCCTCAGGAAGTCAATTTCAGCCTTTTCGAGAAGGTGATGGACATCGTCATGACCCAGGCGGGTTACTACGGGTTGCCGCGCCCGCTCGCGAAAGAGCGCACAGAAAAATATCTAAAGAAACTGGGACTGTGGGATAAGCGTAATGACCGTGCACGCATGCTCTCTGGCGGCATGAAACGCAGGCTGATGATTGCCAGAGCGCTCGTCCACGAACCCCGCCTGCTGATACTGGACGAACCTACCGCTGGCGTCGATATAGAACTGCGCCGCTCGATGTGGGAGTTCTTGCAAGAGATCAATGCCAATGACACTACCATCATATTGACGACCCATTATCTGGAAGAGGCCGAGAGCCTATGTCGCAATATCGCGATCATTGATGAAGGCCGCATTATTGAGAATACCAGCATGAAACTGCTGCTCAATAAATTGGACTCACAGACGCTTGTCTTCGATTTGCGCGAGGAGATTCATCTAGGCGCATTCGAAGCACTCTCGATTGAACGCAGCCGACTAGTCGATCCACACAGCTTCGAGGTGGACATCGGCAAAGACGAAGACGTTAACGGCGTGTTCCAACAATTACAGGAACATAACATTGGGGTGAAGGGGCTGCGCAATAAGACTAACCGGTTAGAGCAGCTATTCCTTGCGAGACTCAAGAACGCATAGTTATTCACACACATTTAGAAGGTGTCCACCCGGTATGCTGGCCAATTACAAATACATCGCTTTCGAAACGATAGTGGTAAAAGAGATCAGGCGCTTTGCTCGTATCTGGGTGCAAACGCTAGTGCCTCCCGCGATAACGATTGCGCTATATTTCCTGATCTTCGGCAATCTCATCGGCAGCCGCATCGGCGGCATGGGCGGTTTCGATTACATGGACTTCATCGTGCCTGGGCTGATCATGATGGCGGTGATTCAAAACTCTTACGCGAATGTGGTTTCCTCGTTCTTTAGCCAAAAGTTTCAACGCAGCATCGAAGAGTTACTAGTCTCACCGGTGCCGAATTATGTCATTCTGTGCGGCTTTATCGCAGGCGGTGTAGCCAGGGGCTTGGCGGTAGGGGTCATTGTCACCTTGATGTCATTCGCCTTTACCGATCTCTCTATACATAATCTTCCGATTACTATAATTGTCGTCTTAATGACGGCGATCGTGTTCTCGCTTGCAGGATTTTTGAACGCGCTTTTCGCGAATAGCTTCGATGACATCTCTATTATCCCGACCTTTGTGTTAACCCCTTTGATCTATCTCGGTGGGGTTTTCTATTCGGTAGATTTACTACCAAGCGCCGGGCGCATTGTGTCCTCGTTCAATCCAATTTTCTATATGGTGAATACCTTCCGTTACGGTATTCTTGGCAGTTCAGATGTGAACATCTATTGGTCACTAGGGATGCTCTGCCTTTTCGTGCTCGTGCTCTATGTGATCTGCATAGTCTTGCTTCACAAAGGCACGGGCCTGCGTCATTGATTGGCGAAACACGGTGTACAAACGATGAAAGAAATTCCACTGGGTCGGGCAACGCAATATCCCACCTCTTATAAGCCCGATTTACTGTTCTCAATTTCTAGACAGGGGAATCGTCAACGCTTAGGCATAACTGATTTCAAGCTGCCTTTTCGCGGTTACGATCTATGGCGTGCCTACGAAATTTCCTGGCTTGATCAGCACGGCAAACCTGTAGTAAGCACTGGCGAGTTTATCGTTCCGGCCAACACTCCGAATATCATCGAGTCAAAATCCTTTAAGCTTTACTTAAACTCCCTGAACCAAACTCGCTTTGATAATAGCGAGCAAGTACAGGCAACACTTAGTAAAGACCTCTCGTTGGCCGCTGGCGGCACTGTGGTGGTGCAACTCGTGCCCCTCGACAAGCCAGAAGAGTTTGCTATCTCTCGCCCTCCAGGTATCTGCCTCGACAATCTCGATGTCACGATCGACACCTATCAACCGAATCCAGATCTGTTGCAGGTCATGGCGGGGCAACTGGTGGAAGAGACCCTTTATTCGGACTTATTTAAATCCAATTGCCCTGTGACGGCACAACCCGATTGGGGGACAGTCGTCGTTCAATACAAGGGACCGGCGATCGACCACGCGTCGCTGTTGCGTTACCTAATCTCCTTTAGGGAACACGAAGGGTTTCACGAAGACTGCACGGAGCAGGTATTCAGCGATCTCCAGCAACATTGTCAGCCAGAGAGTTTAAGCGTGATGATCCATTTCCTGCGTCGCGGTGGCTTAGAGATCAATCCCGTGCGCAGTATGGCCCCGGTGCAAGTCGACTTCCCCGCAAATCGCTTTGTCCGCCAGTAGAGCACTGCTTGTATTTGCAGCAGCGTTGTTATAAAGTGTCGCGCCTTCAAAACAGCGTAAGTAGCCAGTTTTGAAGCAAACGGTGAGGTGTCCGAGTGGCTTAAGGAGCACGCCTGGAAAGTGTGTATAGGTTAATCCCTATCGAGGGTTCGAATCCCTCTCTCACCGCCACTAAAAAGAGCAACAAATCCCCGACCGCACTGCATTCTTTGCAAAGAACGCCAAGTCCGCCAGGAGAGGGATCCGAACCCGAAAGAGGGTTCGACCGATTGCAAAGCAATCGGCAACGAGCGCAAAGCGCGAAGCCCGCAGGGTTACAACAGCCCAAAGGCTGTTGTAATTAATCCCTCAGCACCAGTAATTCCTGCCCTAGAAAGTATCTACCCAACCCGAAAGAGGGTTCGACCGATTGCAGCGCAATCGGCAACGAGCGCACAGCGCGAAGCCCGCAGGGTTTAAACAGCCCAAAGGCTGTTTAAATTAATCCCTCAGCACCAGTATCTCTTACCCTAGAAAGAATCTCCCCAACCCGGAATGCGGATCTGTGGAAGATTTTGGCCATTCACATGCAGGCAACATTGCATTCCATAGCGGGTTACAGGTCGCCTGCAGGCAGGCTCCTACCCTAAAACAGCGCTCCGATTTTCGGTAGGAGCCTGCCTGCAGGCGACCTGACACTCTAACGAAGACGCTATCCCTGCCTGCAGGCGACCTGACACTCTAACGAAGACGCTATCCCTGCCTGCAGGCGACCTGACACTCTAACGAAGACGCTATCCCTATCTTCAGCCACCCAAACCACTTCCCCCTAGAACCCCACATCCTGTACTATCGATCAGAATAAAAATTAGGGTGGGGGCTCTTCGTTATGAGATTTTCTCTTCAGGCACACCGGCTGTTGAAGTTCGGTTGTTTACTCCTTGGCGCAAGCTTAATCCCAACCCTATACGCCGCCGATTGGCCCTCTTACGGGGCAGACTCTTCATCCAGCAAATACACTGCACTTGATCAGATCACCGCCGCGAACGTAAGGTCACTGCAAACCCGCTGGTCTTGGGAGTCTCCTGACAATCTGACAGTCCTCGAGAATCAAGCCAAACAGAACTTTACCGCCACACCAAGCGCCTACAAGGTGACGCCCATCGCGATTGACGGAGTGCTCTATGTCAGCACCTCCTTCGGTCGAGTGGCCGCGATCGACGGCGCCAGTGGTGAGCAGCTATGGGTCTTCGATACCAAGGCTTGGGAGACTGGCAGACCGACTAATCTAGGCTATAACCATCGCGGCGTGTCCTATTGGAGTGATGGCGCGAATAGCCGCATCTTAATGCCCTCCAACGACGCTTATTTATGGTCAATCGATGCGCACACAGGTCTTGCCGATCTCGCGTTCGGTGAGCAGGGGCGTATTGACCTAACCCTCGGCCTTGGTCGTGAGGTCGACCGCAAGGCCTACACCCAAATTTCTGCCTCCCTAGTGGTTGGCGATATCGTTGTCGTGGGCTCGTCCATTAGCGATATTCCCGATTACAAAGAGGCCCCACCTGGCCATGTGCGCGGATTTGATGTGCGCAGTGGCGAGCGAGTGTGGATATTCAACACCATCCCGCAGGCCGGCGAGTTTGGCAACGACACATGGGAGGAGGGTGCGTGGAAGTACACGGGCAATACTAATGTCTGGACTCTGATGAGCGCCGATGAAGAGTTAGGCTATGTATACCTGCCCATTGGCACTCCCACCAATGATTGGTATGGCGGCCATCGCAAGGGCGACAATCTTTTCGCCGAGAGCTTGGTCGCTATTGAGGCTGCCACAGGAAAACGAGTTTGGCATTTTCAATTTGTGCACCACGGCGTGTGGGACTATGACTTGCCTGCCGCCCCTAATCTGATCGATATCACCGTTGACGGTCGGCAAATAAAGGCTGTGGCGCAAATCACGAAGCAGGGCTTTGTCTTCGTATTCGACCGCGTAACTGGCGAGCCGGTCTGGCCTATAGAGGAGCGCGTGGTGCCGCGCAGCAATATCGTGGGCGAGGCGCTCTCGCCAACTCAGCCCTTTCCGAGCAAGCCTGCGCCTTTTGAGCCCCAGGGCATTTCCGACGAAACTTTGATCGACTTTACCCCCGAATTGCGCAACGAAGCACTTCAGGCCATCGAGAAGTTCGACTATGGCCCTTTATATACGCCTCCTTCATTGCGCGGCACGATTAATTTCCCCGGTTGGTTTGGCGGAGGAGGCTGGCAAGGTGCCGCAGCGGACCCCGATACTGGAATCCTCTATATACCTTCCGGGAGCAGCCCAATAGTAGTAACCCTTGTAGAGCCAGAAGCAGAGAAGTCGAACTTCGACTATAAGCGCGGCGGCAACGGCGCCGCACCAGGCCCTCGCGGCCTACCCCTTACCAAGCCGCCCTATGGTCGTATCACCGCGATCAATCTCAATACCGGGGACCACGAATGGATGGTCCCCCATGGCGAAGGCGTGCGAGCGCGTATCATTGCAGAAGGGGCCTTAGATCCGGGCCCTGTTGGCTCGCCTTCGCGAACCGGGCCATTGCTGACAAAAACCCTCTTATTTGTAGCGCAGGAAGACGTTGGTCGCTATTTACTGCGCGCTTTCGACAAGACAAATGGTGCGGTGTTGCATGAAATTGAACTGCCCTTGCCACCGAGTGGAACCCCTATGTCCTATAGCGTTCAGGGCACGCAATATGTAGCGATAGCAATTGGAGCTGGGGCAGATTCTCGTATCGTCAGTTTCGCATTACCTTAAGCAGGGCAGCGATCGAGACCAGTGGGGTATTACGCTTGATTAAGCGGGGAATTTTACCCATAATGCGCGGCTGTGATGACACTGACAGGTGTATTCACGCTTGATGGTATCTCTTGCTGGTCCCCTCGCAATGATAAGCTGTGAACTCCGCCAGGCCCGGAAGGGAGCAACGGTAATAGCTGACTCATGTGCCGTGGTGTGGCTGGCAGGAGGTACCTCCAACTCAAGAAGCGACCTCGCCATCACTCCTGCGTTTATCGCGGCGCCCAGAAGCCAATTGACACGCCTTAGAAAGTGACCGGAATCAGATGACTTACCAGGTATTGGCGAGAAAATGGCGACCTAAATCTTTCAGCGACATGGCTGGCCAAGAACATGTCCTGCAGACCCTCGTCCACGCCCTAGACAATCAACGCCTTCATCATGCCTATTTGTTTACCGGCACTCGCGGTGTAGGCAAAACGACGATCGCGCGTATTTTCGCCAAATGTCTCAATTGCGAAGAAGGCGTTAGCTCCACGCCTTGCGGTAAGTGCAGCGCCTGCCTCGAGATCGGTGAAGGTCGTTTTATCGATCTGATCGAAGTCGATGCCGCCTCCAAGACTAAGGTAGAAGATACCCGCGAATTATTAGAAAACGTGCAATATGCGCCGTCAGTTGGGCGCTATAAAGTCTATCTCATCGACGAAGTGCACATGCTCTCCAATCACAGTTTCAACGCCTTGTTGAAGACATTAGAAGAGCCGCCACCCCACGTAGTGTTTCTGTTGGCCACTACTGATCCGCATAAACTGCCCATCACGATCCTTTCGCGCTGCTTACAATTCAGTCTGAAGAATCTGAGCCCGCAGAAAATCGTCGAATACCTAACCTCGGTTTTGATTGCTGAACAGATTCCTTGCGAAGAGGGCGCACTATGGAGCATCGCTAAAAGTGCGCAAGGCAGTATGCGTGACGCACTGACTTTGCTAGATCAGAGCATTTCCTTCTGTGCTGGCAATGTGACAGAGGCAGAGGTGAGCGCCTTACTAGGCACACCAGATCAAGCGCTGATATTGCGCATCGTAGAGGCATTGAACTCCGAGGATGCCAACGAACTTCTCGAGACGGTTAGTGTGATCGCGTCGCGTTCATTCGACTATTTCCTATTGCTCGATAACTTACTCGCCCTGCTGCATCGCATCGCAATTGCGCAATTGGTGCCCGGTGGCGTCGATAATAGTCAGGGCGATCGTGAACAGATACTAGACATCGCCAAACAACTCACTGCAGAACAAGTGCAGCTGTATTATCAGATCGCACTCAATGGCCGCGCCGATATGAGCGTTGCCTTCGATGCCCGCATGGCATTCGAAATGCTGCTGTTACGCATACTGGTGTTCTCACCGCAGGCACCACTGTCGAACGCAACGGATAGCGCGGAGTCAGCAAACCCTGATGATGCGTCGGATTCGCAAAAAAAAAAGCCTGAACTAATTCCCCAAGACAGTCCCAAAGTCAGGCCCGAACTCGGCCTCGAACCAAACCCTGAGCCAAGCGCAGAACTTCCCACTGAGCCCGCTGTTCCTGCAGCTCTCAACGCAGGGGTTTCTAAAACCGCAGCGCTCGAGCAAATTCCAGAGACGAGTCTTCCTCCCGCCGTTGAAGCCACTGCTGCCGTTGCGCCACCACCAATTCAGAGTGAGCCCGCAGCAACAGCGCGGATAGAAGAGATACAAGTCTCGAAGGTCGCTAATGATGACACCCAAATCCAAGAGCTTCTCGAGGCTCCACCTGAGCCGCGCAATAAGACCGAGCGCTGGATTCAGATAGTGCGCGAGCTTGGAATAACGGGCATTACTGGCAATCTCCTCGCTAACTGCGTATTAGTAGATATGGATAATGCCGGCGTGACTCTTGCACTCGATGAGACGCAAAGCGCGCTCTACAACGAAGAGCATGGACGCAGAATAGAACAAGTACTATGCGAACACTTTAAGAGACCCCTTAAACTGGCCTTGCTGATTACCGCGATCGATGCCGAGTCTCCCGCACAGTTTCGCGAACGCATGCGCGAAGAAGCGCTGCAGCGAGCTCGTACAGAGTTTGCAGAGGACGAACATATACAAGCAATTATCAGCACTTTCTCGGCATATATCGTGCCCGACAGTGTCAGTATTTTGAATGAGGAAAAACCATGACCGATATCAACGAATTGATGAAACAAGCCAAGCAAATGCAAGAGCAGATGCAGCGTGCTCAGCAAGAAGCTGCCAAGACAGTGTTGGTAGGAGAGTCAGGCGCAGGTCTCGTTAAAGTCCATATGAATGGCCGCCACGACGTGCAGAAAGTGGAATTAGACGATGGCCTTTTAGGGGAAGACAAAGACGTCATAGAAGACCTCATCGCCGCCGCGATTAACGATGTGGTCAAGAAAATTGAAGAGAAAAACCGCGACAATATGTCGGGCATGGCAGCAGGCCTGAAATTGCCAGAGGGTTTCAAGCTACCGTTCTAAGAGTTACGCAAGAGAGAGTTGAAATGTTTGCCAGTCCCTTGATCGAGAAATTAGTGGAATCACTTCGCTGTTTGCCTGGCGTCGGACCCAAGTCCGCGCAGCGCATGGCGCTGTATTTATTGGAGCGCAATCGAGAAGGGGGCAAATATCTTGCGGCCGCCCTGGAAGAAGCATTAGAGAATGTTGGTCATTGTAAGCAATGTCGAACCCTCACAGAGGATGAACTCTGCGGCATTTGCACTAACCCTTCACGCAATAGAAACTTACTCTGTGTGGTGGGTTCGCCCGCGGATGTGCATGCGATAGAGCAAACTGGCAGCTACAGAGGCTTGTACTTCGTCCTTATGGGGCATCTGTCCCCTATAGATGGTATTGGCCCTGATGAAATCGGCATACCCGAACTCGTCACTACTTTACAGAAACACCCTGTGGAAGAAGTAATACTTGCCAGCAACCCAACGGTAGAGGGAGAGGCAACAGCCTATTACATCGCCGAACAACTCAAAGGATTCGATATCGTCATATCACGCATTGCCCATGGAGTACCGGTGGGCGGGGAACTCGAGTTTGTCGATGGCGGCACCCTGAGTCACGCGTTCAATGGCAGACTCGTCGTAAGACAATTATGAGCAAGTTAGCAATTACAGTGGATGCACCCGTTTACGTGACAGATAACGCAGTACTCGGGACTCTGTGCGAACAATGGCAGAGGTTACCACTACTGGCGTTGGACACTGAATTCGTGCGCGTAGACACCTTCTATCCACGGGTTGGGCTCATTCAAGTAGGCGACGGGGTGAGAAATTATCTTCTCGACCCACTCGCCATAGATGAATGGAAGGGCTTCATTGCCTTACTGAGTAATCCCGCTATTACAAAAGTACTGCATTCGTGCTCTGAAGACCTCGTAGTCTTCAAAGAATTTTTCAAGCAATTACCAACTCCCTTGTTTGATTCGCAGCGTGCTGCGGCATTCCTTGGATATGGCTACAGCATTAGTTATCAGAATCTAGTGAAAGAAGTCCTTGATATAGAAGTGAGCAAGGATCAAACCCGTTCAGATTGGACACGGCGGCCATTGACGGAGGAACAGTGCGATTATGCGGCATTGGATGTTGCCTACCTTCCCGCCATCACGCAGTTTCTCGAAGACAAACTCAGGCAGACAATGCGCAGCGAATGGGCGGAGGATGAATTCGCCCAGATGCTGGCAGCTGCAGCGCCAGAGTCCGGCGCGGATTCCTGGCAGGACTATTACCTAAGCCTCGCCGGCGCATGGCGCCTAGACGCGAAGCAGCTAGCGGCCCTGCAAAGGCTGTGCGAGTGGCGTGAGCAGCAGGCTAGGGGGCGCAACAAGCCGCGCAGCTGGATAGCGAAGGATACCGAGTTACTCGCGATCGCTGCGGCCATGCCACAGGAATTAGTCGCACTTGCGGCAATTCCTGATCTCCCGCGCCCATTGGTGAGTCGCGACGGCAGAGAGATTCTGGCACTCGTCAAGGCTCCTCAGAAAGGGCCAGCCCCCCAACCGGAGCTCACAGAGCAGCCATTAAGCGCTGAGATGCGCAAGTCTCTTAAAGTTTGCCAGGGTATCGTACGGCAGCTCGCCGAAAAAATGGGCATGGCCCCAGAGCTATTAGCCCGAAAAAAGCAGTTAATGCCTCTAATCTATGCGGCCCACCTCTCTGCGGACTTCCTCTGGCCGGAGGGCTTGACCGGCTGGCGTCAATCTCTGCTTGAGGATTCTATGCGCAAAGCGCTCAAGTCAGGTTCGAGTAAATGACGGAGAATCCCGAGCAGTCAATGTTAGGTGAAAGGTTCTGGGAGCGCCCACTAGAGCAACTCAATCGAGCCGAATGGGAGGCTCTGTGCGATGGCTGTGGGCGTTGCTGCCTGAAAAAACTCATTAATAGTAAGGACGAAAGCGTCCACTATACCCGTGTGGTTTGTCGATATTTGGACACCGATCGCTGCGCCTGCACTGCCTATTCCAATCGTCAAAAACTTGTCCCCGATTGCCTCGTGCTAGATCTAGAGATGCTGGGGCAACTGCACTGGATTCCGGATACGTGTGCCTATAGACTGCGCTATGAGGGGAAACCCTTGCCGCAGTGGCACCCTCTAATACAAGGGTCACGAACTGCAATCAACGCACAGCAGATTTCGGTTACAGGGAAGGTAATATCGGAGGAGTTCGTGCATGAAAAGGGTCTCCAAGAGCACATCATTCGCTGGGTAAATGCAGCATGCTAGATATCTATGACTATGTGACTGGATGGGCCGTGTATATTGCAGCAGGCGCAGTTTGCTATATGATTTTTTACCGATTTACCGGAGCGATCAAATTCAAGCCTTTGGCTAATTCTTTGCGTGCGATTCTTATCGCTGTCATGTTCACACCATGGTATGTCAGCCCAGAAGCGGATCTACTAGCACCCGCTCTTATGGTGATGATGCTGGACATGGTAACGTTAGGTGGCTCCGCGTTTGTGCGCGCCCTTGTCCCGCTGTCCATGGCGATTATGTTCGGTGTTTTAGTGACACTTTCTGGCGCACTTATTAAGCGATTACTTAAACGTTCCGAGAAACGCTCAACCTCTTAAGTGGTTAATCGTTTCTGTCCCATTCGAAAGGGTTCTGTTGAAAAATGATGAAATTCGAAGGCACAAAGCAGTACGTTGCCACCTCGGAATTGCAGATGGCCGTCAACGCGGCAATCAATCTGCAGCGCCCACTATTAATCAAGGGCGAACCAGGTACCGGTAAGACCATGTTGGCTGAGCAGGTAGCGCAAGCCTTGGGCTTTCCGCTAATTCAATGGCATATAAAGTCGACCACTAAGGCGCAGCAGGGCTTGTACGAATATGATGCCGTATCGCGTCTTCGCGACTCGCAGCTTGGCGATGAGAAGGTACATAATATTGCCAACTACATCGTCAAGGGCAAGGTTTGGGAGGCTTTCGATCAGGATCAACAAGGCGTCCTCTTGATCGATGAGATCGACAAGGCCGACATCGAGTTCCCTAACGATTTGTTGCTGGAATTGGACAAGATGGAATTCTACGTCTATGAGACGCAGAAGGTCGTGAAAGCTAAACATCGTCCGCTAATTATCATCACTAGTAATAATGAAAAAGAACTGCCTGATGCATTCCTGCGTCGCTGCTTTTTTCATTATATTAACTTCCCCGACGCGCTTACCATGGAGAAAATCGTCCATGTACATTACCCAAAAATTAAGCAAACCCTCCTTCAGCAGGCATTGGAAGTATTCTTCGATATTCGCAAGGTGCCAGGCTTGAAGAAGAAGCCTTCGACCTCTGAGCTTATCGATTGGTTGAAACTATTACTGGCAGATGACATACCCGAAGATGTGCTCAAAGATCACCACAACAAGAATGCCATTCCGCCCCTTTACGGCGCACTGTTAAAGAACGAGCAAGACGTACACTTGCTTGAACGCCTCGCCTTTATGCACCGCGCGAAACGGTAAACCAGATGTTGATTCAGTTCTTTCAAGCACTACGGGCCGAGAAGATTCCTGTAACGCTCTCGGAACTTTTTGCCCTGCTTGATTGTTTGGAAAAAGGCCTAGTCTTTGCCAGCATGGACGACTTCTACTACCTCGCTCGCCTATGTATGGTCAAAGATGAGAAATATTTCGATCGCTTCGATCGGGCCTTTGCAAACTACTTCGATACGCTCGCCAAGCTCGACGATGTCCTTAAGAGTACCATTCCCGAGCAATGGTTGCGTAAGGAGTTCGAGTCGAGCCTCTCTGACTTAGAAAAAGCAGAGATCGAAGCGCTGGGCGGCCTAGACAAACTCTTCGAGGAGTTTCGCAAACGCCTAGAAGAGCAGAAGGAGCGGCACCAAGGGGGCAATAAGTGGATTGGCACTGGTGGTACCTCACCTTATGGCGCCTATGGCTATAATCCCGAAGGCATACGGCTTGGTCAAGGTGAGTCGCGCTCGCACAAAGCCGTGAAGGTTTGGGATAAACGCATCTACCGAGATCTAGATGACAATGTCGAAATAGGGACGCGCAATCTCAAGATGGCACTTAGACGTCTACGTAAATTTGCACGCACCGGCGCGCAGGAAGAATTAGATATTAGTGACACCATCTCTTCGACAGCACGCAATGCGGGATTGCTCGATATCAAGATGGTTCCCGAACGGCACAATTCAATAAAGGTTCTCATATTTTTCGACGTCGGAGGTTCGATGGCCCCTTATGTACGGTTATGTGAAGAGTTGTTCTCAGCAGCGCGCTCCGAGTTTAAACATCTTGAATACTTTTATTTCCACAATTTTCTCTATGAGTCCGTGTGGAAGAAGAGCCATCGGCGCGCCGCGGAAACCACTTCGCTCTATGACATCCTGCACCGCTATGGCAAGGACTATAAGGTAATTTTTGTAGGTGATGCTACGATGGCGCCCTATGAAGTGTCTCACATAGGCGGCAGTATCGAGCATTATAATGAGGAGGCTGGCGCCACTTGGATGTCGCGCATGACAGATGCCTTCGAGCGACTCGTGTGGCTAAATCCTGTGGGGAAGGAATACTGGGGACACAATTATTCGATCGAACTCGTGCGAGAATTAGTGGAGGATCGAATGTTTCCACTGAGTTATAACGGTTTAGAAGAAGCAATGGCCATGCTAAGTGGTAAGACCAAGAAGTCGCCGACCTTACCGGCCCATTAGCCAAGAACCTATCCAGCCCCGAAGGAAGAGAGTGACTATGAATGCAGCCACAGATATCGAGCTAAACGATGATCTAGATCCTAAGCGTTTCTCCTTACTCCCACAGATGTATGACTATGCATTTAAGCGGTATGCCCAGCTGCCAGCATTTACTGCTCTCGGTCACACCCTTACGTTTGCGGAACTCGAACGCCTTAGTGATGAATTTTGTGCCTTTCTTCGCTCGCAAAGTAATTTGCAGCCAGGGGACAGGATCGCCATCCAACTGCCCAATGTTTTGCAATTTCCTATAGCTGCGATTGGAGCGGTCAAAGCCGGGTTAGTGCTGGTTAATACCAATCCTCTCTACACCGCCAGGGAGATGAAGCACCAATTTGTAGATAGTGGCGCGAAAGCTATTGTGATACTCGTTAATTTCGCTGACAAACTCGAAAGCATTCTCCCCGACACCAGCATAGAGACGATTATCACCACCGAGGTTGGAGATGTACTGCCAACAATGAAGCGGCTCGGGATAAATTTTGGCGCCCGCTATTTGAAGCGAATGGTGCCCGCCTATCATCTACCCAAAGCTATACCATGGCGTTCGATTGTAACTGGCTCACAAACTCTGGAGAAGCAAGACGCTGTTGATTCGGGAACTGACGTCGCGATCATTCTTTACACCGGCGGCACTACTGGTGTTTCGAAAGGCGCCATGTTGACGCACAAAAACCTACTCGCCAATATGATGCAATTGAGGGCAGTTAGTAAGGTCGTGATCAAGGATGGGCAAGATAGTATTGTCGGTCCATTGCCGCTTTATCATACCTACGCCTATATGTTGCATTGCCTCACAATGGTGTATGCGGGTGTTCACAGCGTGTTAATTCCAAATCCACGGGACATCGATGGCTTTGTGAAGGTGATGAAGGCATGTAAGCCAAATGGCTTGCTAGGAATAAACACTCTGTATCTCGCGCTGTGTCGGCACCCTAAGATTGCACAAATCGACTTCAGTAATTTGCGTTTTTGCGGGGCAGGGGGCATGGCTCTTACGCCAAGTGTCGCCAAGGAGTGGACGCGCATCACTGAGTGCGAGATTTTCGAAGGGTATGGGCTCACCGAATGCTCACCCGTGGTCTCAGTAAACCGCCCAGGGCAAGTCAAACTAGGCACAGTAGGCTTTGCTGTTCCGGAAACTGAACTGCAAGTTGTTGACGATGACGGCAAGGTGTTAGCGACTGGCGAGAAGGGCGAGTTGTGGGTACGTGGTCCTCAGGTTATGAAGGGGTATTGGGCCAATGAAGAAGCTACAGCCGAGTCGTTAACTCCAGATGGTTGGTTCAAGACAGGTGATTTTGCCCAGATCGATGAGCAGGGCTACATCCGCATAGTGGATCGCAAGAAAGAGATGATCAATGTGTCTGGCTTTAATGTGTTTCCCAGTGAAGTCGAGGAGGTCGCCAACTCGCATCCGGACATATACGAAAGTGCCGCCATCGGTTTGCCCTGCGAAAAAACCGGTGAGAAGGTGAAGCTCTTTATAGTGGCAAGGGATTCATCACTCACTGCAGAGGCTGTAATAGAATATTGCCGAAAGAGTCTCACCGCCTATAAAGTGCCGAAGGACATCGCCTTCGTGAAAGAGCTACCTAAGTCCAATATCGGTAAAATTCTGCGTCGCGAATTGCGGGAGCAGGAATTGACGAAGCTCGAAAAATCAAGCCAAGCCTAGACGTTAGCGCAATACCTGAAAGGATCGAATTTCGTGCAGGACTCTTTACAAGCTCTAATCCCCGACTGCCTCATGGCGCAGCAGTACGGGCTGCGCATGGAATTGTTACGTCTAGCGAAGCAGCGTCTGTCCTCCGAACAGAAAGTTGAAGCCTACGCTGCATTAGAGAAGAAAATATCTGCCTCCATCGAGCAGGTGGCAGTGCGCCGCGCCTCCATTCCCAAAATTGAATATCCCGAAGAACTCCCAGTAAGTGCTAAGCGTGCTGAAATTAAGGCGGCGCTACTTAAAACTCAAGTGCTAGTGCTGGCCGGCGATACCGGTTCGGGTAAGACCACGCAACTCCCTAAGATGTGTTTAGAGCTGGGCTTCGGTGCCCGTGGCTTGATTGGACACACGCAGCCACGACGCATTGCAGCGCGAGCGGTTGCCGCAAGAATTGCCGACGAGACTAATACACCTTTAGGTAACGCTATCGGCTATCAGGTGCGTTTTACAGATAACACCGAGGCTAGCACGCTCGTTAAGCTGATGACTGACGGCATCTTGCTCGCCGAAATACAACAGGATCGCTTCCTCAATAAGTATGAAGTGTTGATTATCGATGAGGCCCACGAGCGCAGCCTCAACATCGACTTCCTCTTGGGCTATCTCAAACAACTCTTGAAAAAACGCAAAGACCTCAAACTTATTATCACTTCGGCGACTATCGATGTAGAAAAATTCTCGCAGTACTTCGAAGGCGCGCCGATCGTCTCGGTATCCGGGCGCACCTTTCCGGTGGACATTCTCTATAGACCACTAGAGAGCGACGAAGACGAAGCGAGTGAGCAGAGCAAGCCGGAAGGGGACCCACTGACTGGAGGTATCCTCGCCGCACTACACGAGATCGAGGCCTTGGAACGCAAGCAGAAACAGGCGCCAGGTGACGTGTTGATATTCCTCAGTGGTGAGCGCGACATTCGTGATCTCGCCATAGAACTGCGCAAGCAACCACTGCGTAATACCGAGGTCTTGCCACTTTACGCCCGCCTGACACCCGCCGAGCAGAACAAGATTTTCGCTAAACACACTGGGCGCCGCATCGTGCTGTCTACCAATGTGGCCGAGACCTCTCTGACTGTGCCCGGCATTGTGTATGTCATCGATACGGGATACGCGCGTATTTCACGCTATAGCGTGCAGAGCAAAGTTCAACGCCTTCCAATTGAACGCATCTCACAGGCGAGCGCGAATCAGCGTGCTGGGCGGTGTGGTCGAGTAAGTCATGGCACCTGCATTCGTCTCTATGGCGAAGAGGATTTCCTCAGCCGCGCAGAGTTTACCGACCCTGAGATTCAGAGGACCAATCTAAGCGCCGTCATTCTGCAGATGCTAATGCTGCGTCTTGGCGAGATAGAAAGCTTTCCCTTCCTCGACAAACCCGAGCAGAAAGCAATCAACGACGGTTATAAACTGCTGCTCGAGCTCGGTGCCATCGACAAGGCAAGACAGATCAGCCCTATCGGACGCAAGATGGCCGCGATCCCGGCAGACCCTCGTTTAGGGCGCATGCTAATCGATGCCGCCGCTCGCTCCTGTCTGCAAGAACTCCTTATTATAGTCAGTGCATTGAGCGTGCAGGATCCCAAAGAAAGCCCACCAGAGAAACGTCAGGCCGCGCGCGAACAACACCAACATTTCGCTCATCCGGAGTCAGACTTTCTCTCTTGGGTCTTACTGTGGGATGAGTATGAGGTGCAACGACAAGCACTGAATCAGAACGGCCTGCGTCAATACTGTAAGAAGCATTTCCTCTCGTTTATGCGCATGCGCGAATGGCGCGAAACCCACAGGCAGTTGCACCTGACCTGCCAGCAACTGGGTTTCAAGGAAAATCGCCGCGCGGATGCCCGCGCAGCCGATGATGAGATCAATTACGAGGCGGTTCACCGCGCCATTCTTAATGGTTCACTCAATCAATTGGGCATGAAGGGTGATGACGGCCAGTACAACGGCAGTCGAGGCCGTAAGTTTGCAATATTCCCAAGCTCAGTGCTCGCCAGAAAGGGACCCAAATGGGTCGTCACCGGGGAGTTGATTGAGACCTCGCGTTTATATGCGACGATGCTCGGGCGTATAGAACCGAAATGGGCTGTCGAGGCCGCTGGCGAACTCGTAAAACGTGATTATGCCGAGGCTCATTGGGAGAAGAGTAGGGGGCAGGTAGTCGCTTTTGAGAAGATATCGCTCTCCGGGCTAGTATTAATCGAGAAGCAGCGCGTAGATTTCTCCCGCATAGATCCCAAGTTAAGCCGTGAGATATTCATTCGCGAAGCACTTGTGGGACTTAGCCTGAATACGCGGGCTGATTTCTATGCCCATAACCTGCAGATGCTGGAGGCTTTGCGTAAAGAAGAAGAGAAACTGCGCCGGCCCGATATCATCGTGGGGGAAGACCAGCTGTTCGATTTCTACAATAGCAAGATTCCAGTAGGTATCTGTGACAGCCGCTCCCTCGAGCACTGGCTAAACAAAGAGACGCAGCAAGAGCGCAAGCACATTCTGCATATGACCAAGGATGACTTATTACACCGCGACGTCGAAATCGATCTTGCTCATTACTTCCCAGACACTACGATAATTCAAAACAACCCTGTCGCTATCGCCTATGCCTTCAAGCCTGGCTCAAGCGATGATGGCACGTTTATCGATGTACCGGTCGGCATTCTCGCGCAGATGCAGCTGCAGGATCTGGATTGGATGATCCCCGGGACGATAAAGGAGCGCTGCGTCCTGACGTTGAAAGGCCTACCCAAACTCCTGCGTAAACAGTTCATCCCAGTGCCCGATTTTGTCGATGAATTTGTGCAAACCTTGGCATTATCCCCTAGTGCGGCGCTCCCCAAAGAGTCATTGCTCACACTCCTTAAGGATTACGCGAGGCGTAAGAAGAATATTCAACTCGACTTAGCAGAACTTGAATCCGTTGAGCTTCCACCACATTTGCGGCCCTGGATCAGAGTGCTCGAGGATGATGGAAAGACACTTGCTAAGGGGCAGTCTCTGCAATCTCTGCAGGATAAGTACTGCAAGGGAGCGATTACCACAGTTGCGCAGGGCGGAAAACACCCAATCGAGCGCGCAGGGCTTTGCGATTGGGACTTTGGTCCTTTACCTAAGACAGTACTAATCGACGCGAAGATTAGTGTGACTCGCTATCCAGCGCTCGTCGATCATGGCGACAGTGTCGCAATCGTCCTACAAGAGACCCCGCAGCTAGCCGATAGTTTGACTAGGAAAGGCCTCGTTACCTTGCTGATCGCCCGCTCTACTCAGCAGAAACGCGTGATACTGGATATGTTGAAGAAACTGCACAAGGCCCTGACGTTAAAGATTGCGTCCGTGCCCAGTGATTTCGAGAACGAGGGGCTGCGTGCCATCTATCAGCTAGCGTTCGAGATCGCGCTGGCAGATATCCCGGAGGATAAGGATGGATTTGAGGCTTTACTCAATAGCGGCAAGTCAGAGCTGATCCCCACGGCAGAGCGCTTTACTCGCCTGTTACGCAATATCGTGGAGGAAGCCTTTATCTTGCGCCGCGAACTCGCTGCCATGCAGGCTCCCGAGTTACGCCAGACGAAGCGAGATATAGAAGCCCAGCTAGAGGATTTATTCGTGCCTTCCTATCTCTCGAGCACACCAGCGGACTATCTTCTCGAATATCCACGCTATCTTAAGGCAATCAATATGCGCCTTGAGAAACTACCGGGACAAGCACTGAAAGATGCTGAATATTCAAATACTATTAATAGGTTAAAAGATACTGTTAAGAAAGAAGCCGAAGCGTTCCGAGCGACTAATGATGCCCTAGAAAGCCTGCGCTGGTCCATTGAGGAGCTGCGCGTATCCGTCTTTGCCCAGACTCTTGGAACCCGTTTTCCAGTCTCCGAGAAACGCATTACAAAACGCCTCGACGAGTTGCGACGTCTTGGTTTACTCGGTAAAGCTGTCTAAATCAGGGCGCAAAGATGTACTGTGGCAGATACTTTGTGTAATTCCAAAGAATCCCCATATAGGGGGATGTCTTTCAAATCTTGGGTTTGAGATAATGCGCCGTAATCTACTGGCACTGAAGGCACGTATAAGCACGGGCCACCAATGGGTCGCGAGGCCATGTAAATGTCCGTGGCGCTAGGAACTGTCTAGGCATTAGCGCATAATGCGCGGCGTAAAACAGCAGCCCCACGAATTTATCGGGATGGTGAGCTCACGGTAATTCGATCTGCAAGGCACACGATTTTTGGCGAGTAATGATTGTTTCTAGAGGTTTCCATAGGGTGAGTTCGGTGATGAGAACGGCGGTCTGGGGTGTGCTATTAGCGCTGCTCGCGAGTAGCCCGATGGCACGTGCTGCCGACCCATGGGAAAAAACCAATGTCCGCATCTACACGTTCAATAAATTCCTAGACGGTTGGGTGCTGCGCCCAGTCGCAGTGGTTTACTCCACTCTTCTTCCCAACGTAGTAAGACAGGGCATAGGGAATTTCTTTAGCAATATCGACGACGTGAATGTGCTTGCTAATGATTTGCTGCAACTAAAGCTGCGCGACGCGGCCTCAGATTCTGGCCGCTTGTTGATTAATACCACTGTGGGTATCGGTGGCGTTATTGATGTGGCGTCATCGGTTGGCTTGATTAAGAACGAAGAAGACTTCGGGCAGACTTTTGGTCGCTGGGGTGTAGGGGCTGGCCCCTATGTGGTACTGCCTTTCTTTGGGCCTAGCTCAGCTCGGGATTCGGTAGGTTTAGTGCTCGATACGCTTTTTAATCCTATTCAGTACTACCAACAAGATGAGGCGCGTAGCACATTAACGATCCTCAGCTTTATCGACGATCGTGCCTCAGTGTTGTCTATGGAAGGGCTGATCTCTGGTGACGAATATCTTTTCGTGCGAGAGGCCTACCTGCAGCAGCGCGAATATTTAGTCAACGACGGCGCTTATTACGACGATTTCGACGACTTCTAGCTAGTCCCTTCTAAAGTTTCTTTCACTTTCAGTTTTGTGCGAATGAAATCGCTGTGTCTAACATAGATTAAGTCGCTAACCTTACGGATCATATGCTCCTCATAACGATCCAATTTGTTATCGGCGAAGGCCACTCGCCACAGATTCTCAACTAACTGAACACGTTGTTCATAGCTGTAGTTTGCATTGATTAGGCTTGTAAATTCGAACAGCGAGGTAGCTTGAGTCGCCGCCGTTTCCGCCATACTTATTAGCTCCTTCAAATTGTTTTGTTCTAGCGCAAAAGTCTCTCCTAATACCTGTGTCAGCTTCTCTTCCTCACGGGCATCGATGCGCGAGTCTGTGCGCATTAATTCGAACATCAGCGCCGCAGTTGCCAATTCTATTTTTTTATCCTTCTGCTGCGCCGCTTGCTCCGCATTGACAGAAAGCCTGTCCTCGAAAAATTGTTTTATCGCTAAAAGCATAGATTTTCTTCCGATTGACTAGTCAAAATTCACAGCGAGGGCATCGTCTTGAGAGACCATAATTTGCCCTGCGACTAAAGCGAGTGCATCCTCTAACACTGTCACACTCGAACCCTTCCTGAATGCGTTCTCACTTAAGTGGCGACGAAAGGCCTTCCCGCCCGGGACACTGTGGAACAAGCCTAAAATATGGCGAGTCATATGCTGTAGGGGAACGCCCGTACGGAGTTGCTCTTGCACGTATGGGATATATTCTTGAATCACATCGAAACGGCTGCGCTGCGACGCGTTCGCGCCGAAGAATTCCTCGTCGACTCGACTGAGTATCCAAGGGTTCTGATAGACCTCGCGGCCAATCATCACCCCGTCCAGCGAGTTAAGTAATTGCTTCGCGTCCTGCAGTGTCTTAATGCCGCCATTGATGATGATTTGCAGGTGCGGAAAATGCTCTTTCAAACGCAGCACACGCGGGTAGTTCAGCGGTGGCACATCGCGATTCTGTTTAGGGCTAAGGCCCTGTAAGCGGGCGATGCGAGCATGAATGATGAAAGTCTCGCAGCCGGCTTGCGCGATGGTATCGACGAAATTAAACAGAAACTCATCGGAGTCATGCTCATCAATCCCAATACGACACTTAATAGTCGCGGGAATATTTACTTGCGCCTTTATCGCAGCAAGACCTTGCGCGACTAATTGAGGATCTGCCATTAGACATGCGCCAAAGCGGCCTGATTGTACGCGGTCACTCGGGCAGCCAATATTGAGATTTACCTCGGTATAGCCGTAGTTCTCCGCCATTATTGCGCAGCGCACTAAGTCCTCAGGATTACTTCCTCCCAATTGGAGCGCCACTGGGTGCTCCAGTGGATGGTAGTCCAAGTGGCGCGGCACATCGCCATGGAGTAGGGCGCCAGTGGTGACCATTTCTGTGTACAACAGTGCGTGTTGGCTTATTAAGCGCAGGAAATAGCGCTCATGCCGATCGGTCCAATCCAGCATGGGGGCTACGCAGAAACGATGTGATGATGTTGTCTCGGTCATGTCTAATTCGTGTTTTTTCAAAGCGAGTGGGTGATATTCGCATGCTTGCGCGGACCGCAAGGGACCCCGTAGCAAGGCCGCAGTATACCGGAGAATAGGAGGCAAACACGAATTCGCGTATTTCGGGACCCCGTCCGCATAGCGTATAATCTAGGCTCTACTATTATTTTCCATGCACACAGGAATGTTATGCATAAAGTTCGCACCCGTATCGCGCCTTCTCCAACTGGAGATCCCCATGTCGGCACCGCCTATATCGCCCTGTTCAATCGCTGCTTTGCCAAGCAAAATGGGGGCGAGTTCATCCTGCGCATCGAAGATACCGACCAGGCGCGCAGTACAGCGAAATCCGAACAAGACATTTTCGCGGCGCTGCGGTGGCTGGGCTTAGATTGGAGTGAGGGACCGGATATCGGCGGCCCATATGGCCCCTATCGGCAGAGTCAACGCAGCAGCCTTTACCAAGAACAAATCGAAGTACTGCTACACAGCGGGCATGCGTTTCACTGTTTCTGTTCGGCAGATCGACTCACGCAGCTACGCAATCAACAAATGGCTGACAAAGCTACCGCTGGTTATGACGGCCATTGCCTGCAATTAAGCAAAGATGAGATCGCGCGCAAACTCGCAACCGAAGAAGAACATGTAATTCGCATGCAAGTGCCTGCGGATGGAGAGTGTCGTTTTGACGATATGTTGCGCGGCGAGATTGCGATTAGTTGGCAGCAAATCGATATGCAAGTTTTGATGAAATCTGACGGCCTGCCGACCTATCATTTCGCAAATGTCGTTGACGACCATTTCATGGAAATCAGTCATGTTATTCGCGGCGAGGAGTGGATCAACTCGACACCTAAGCACCTATTGCTTTATCAGTATTTCGGTTGGGAGGCGCCTATTTTTTGCCACATGCCACTGCTGCGCAATCCCGATAAGAGTAAGCTGAGCAAGCGCAAGAATCCCACTAGCATCAATTACTATCGTGACATGGGTTATTTACCCGAGGCGGTCATAAACTATCTCGGCATGATGGGCTGGACTATGCCCGACGCTCGTGAACTCTTCACGGTCGACGAGATGACCGAACATTTCGATCTCTTGCGCGTCTCGCTTGGCGGCCCGGTCTTCGATGTGGAAAAACTCGATTGGTTAAACGGCAAGTATATTCGTGAGCGTCTGAGTGATGCACAATTTATGCAGCTGTTCACGCAATGGGCGTTTGATGAGCAGAAGATAGCGAGAATCGTCCCTTTGCTCAAAGATCGCGTGGAACGCTTTAGCGATGTCGTGCCATTGGCGGGTTTTTTCCTGTCGGGCTTGCCAGAGATCAGCGCGGATAGTTTCGTGCACAAGCAGTTGACAGACGTACAAACGCGCAAGGTCCTTCAATTTACTCTATGGCAATTAGAGAACAGCACAGATATTAGCCGTGATGCCGTCGAACAGGAATGTGTAAAACTTGCTGCGCACCTAGGCATGAAGATTCGCGACTTCCTCTTCCCATTGTTTGTGGCGATTACGGGAAGGGCGGTCTCTACCTCTGTGATTGATGCAATCAGTATTATTGGCATCGATGTATCGCGTGCGCGAATTCGTGCCGCGATAGAGATATTAGGGGGAATATCTAAAAAGGAAACCAAGACGCTCGAGAAGGATTTCAGAGACTTCGCGCAATCGGCGGAGTAATGATTGACAGCCCTTGGATCGGTGCTTAGAATGCGCGAACTTTTTGCTGCCCCTGCGATCCGGTGGCAGCAAATCAGTTCCTCGCATCTCAGGCGGGAATTGCACGTCTTTATGGGGCCTTAGCTCAGCTGGGAGAGCGCAACGCTGGCAGCGTTGAGGTCATCGGTTCGATCCCGATAGGCTCCACCAATTTTATTCGTTTGTTATTGTTTCCGGTTTCTGGTGGCCTGTGCACAGGGTTAAATACCTTTTCGAGGCATATGGTCGCCTGCAGGCGCGATGCATTCCATAGCAGGTTTCTGGTCGCCTGCAGGCAGGCTCCTACCCTAAAACGGCGCTCCGATCCCTAAAAACAGCGCTCCGATTTCCGGTAGGAGCCTGCCTGCAGGCGACCTGACACTCAAACAAAGACACGATCCCTGCCTGCAGGCGACCTGACACTCAAACAAAGACACGATCCCTGCCTGCAGGCGACTCGACACTCCAACGAAGGCACAAACTATCTCTTCGGATAATCCCTCATCTTGTGACCGGTATATAGCTGACGCGGACGACCAATCTTATAGGGATTGCTTATCATCTCATTCCAATGGGAAATCCAGCCAGGTGTTCTGCCGATCGCGAAGATCACGGTAAACATGGAGGCTGGAATGCCGATCGCTTGCAGAATGATGCCAGAGTAGAAATCCACATTCGGATAGAGCTTGCGTTCAATGAAGTATTCGTCTTCCAGCGCGATCTTCTCGAGACGACGGGCAATGCGGAATAGAGGGTCATTCTCCACCCCTAGGTCTTTCAACACTTCATCACAAATCTCTCGCATAACTTTCGCACGCGGGTCGAAGTTTTTATAAACACGATGCCCGAAGCCCATGAGGCGGAATGGGTCGTTTTTATCCTTAGCGCGATTTATAAACTCCTCGATGCGCGACTCGTCTTCGATCTCATTCAGCATATTCAGGACAGCTTCGTTGGCGCCGCCGTGAGCAGGACCCCACAGCGCAGCAATGCCAGATGATATGCAGGCGAAGGGGTTTGCGCCACTGGAGCCAGCAAGTCGAACGGTAGACGTTGAGGCGTTCTGTTCGTGGTCAGCATGCAAAAGGAAAATCGTATCCATCGCCTTGGAAAGGATAGGGCTTACTTTGGCCTCGTCACATGGCGTGTTAAACATCATGTGGAGGAAGTTTTCTGCGTAGCTAAAATCGTTACGAGGGTAGAGGAAGGGCTGGCCAATCGAGTGCTTGTACACCATCGCTGCAATGGTCGGCATCTTGGCTATCAAACGCAGTGCCGCTAATTCGCGATGCTTCTGATCGGTTATATCGAGCGAATCGTGGTAGAAAGCGGAGAGGGCGCCAACAACACCCACCATAATCGCCATTGGGTGGGCGTCACGCGGGAAACCCTTGAAGAATTCGTAGAGTTGCTCATGCACCATGGTGTGGTAACGGATGCTTTTCTCAAATGCTTTCTTTTCCGCAGCGTTTGGCAGCTCACCATTGAGCAGCAGGAAGCAAGTCTCCAAATGATCAGAGCTCTCCGCAAGTTGCTCGATAGGATAACCTCGATGCAGTAATACACCCTTGTCCCCGTCAATATACGTAATCGCCGATTTACACGACGCCGTCGACATAAAGCCGGGGTCGTAGGTGAACAAACCTTTAGCAACAAGCCCACCAACATCAACCACATCCGGCCCTAACGTACCGCTTAATACCGGCAAATCGATTGATTCGGTGCTGCCCGCAAGGGTCAGCTTGGCTACTTTATTACTCATGCAAAACTCCTGTGAAAATCGACGCTCGTATTTTTTCTGGGTGCTAATTCTGGGTGCTAAGATAAGATTAAATTATCTGCACTACAAGCAGTGAGCCTGCAATATTGCCGCTTAGGGCTGCGATAGTCACGGCTTTCTGTCCGGTCGCTACGCTGATGCTTAAATCCTCTCCTTTTTGCACGTTAATGGCGCTCGTGAAGGACGCAAAACAGCCGACCGAAGCAATGCCGACAACTCGCTGTCATGTTTGGCTATTTTCCGGGTCAATTTATTGTATTCCCTATACCTTGAGTCTATACTCCTTCCCCTAGTTACGTGCGCGGTAATAGTGCGCATAATCAAACAGATCGGCCTGTTTGCAAGGTGATCATTTTCATTAACGCGCCCCTCTCGGGCCTCAAGAAACTATAACTCTGTGAAAGATAATAGACCCAAGAATCTTGATTTCTCGACCCTTCGACTTCCGCTACCCGCGATCACTTCGATATTGCATCGCATTTCCGGTGTCTTCATCTTCGGTGGGCTCGCGCTACTTTTGTGGCTCTTTAGTGAATCGCTCTCTTCAGAGCAGGGGTTCAATAATGTCGCGATGTGGATGGACAACCTAATTGTAAAGCTCCTGTTATGGGCGGTTATATCCGGCCTTCTCTACCACCTAATAGCAGGTATTAAACACCTCCTCATGGATCTTGGTATTGGCGAGACTCTAGAGGGCGGTCAAACGGGCGCTAAGCTTGTCGTGGCGCTGTCGGCGATCTCTATTATATTGACGGGAGTATGGCTGTGGTAACGAACGTAACCAGTTTTGGACGTAGTGGGCTCTATGATTGGGTCGTGCAGCGCATCACCGCAATAGTGTTGGGTGTGTATTTCACCGCGCTTTTCGCGTATTTGCTTCTCAATCCAGATTTAAATTACCAGCAATGGCATGCCTTGTTCTCGACGACCTGGGTGCGAATAGCAAGCCTAGCGGCGCTGCTGTCGATCTGTGCGCACGCGTGGATCGGCCTGTGGACAATTTCCACAGATTATCTGACCACCTACCTGATCGGTCCTAAAGCGAATGTGCTGCGCGGGCTCTTTCAAGCGGCTAGTGTTGTACTGATGTTCATTTACCTCGTTTGGGGTATTCAGATTCTATGGGGTATGTAAATGTCTGGTATTCGGACTCTTTCGTTTGATGCAGTGATTGTAGGTGGTGGTGGCGCGGGCTTACGCGCAGCTTTGGAGCTCTCCCAGTCAGGTTATAAAACAGCCGTCATCAGTAAGGTATTCCCGACTCGATCACACACCGTTTCTGCCCAAGGCGGCATTACCTGTGCAATCGCGAGCGACGACCCGAATGACGATTGGCGCTGGCACATGTATGACACTGTTAAAGGCAGTGACTACATTGGAGACCAAGACGCCATCGAGTATATGTGCAGTGAAGGCCCACAGGCAGTGTTCGAGCTTGAGCACATGGGGCTACCATTCTCTCGCACCGAGAGCGGCCGCATTTACCAACGCCCCTTCGGCGGGCAGTCCAAAGACTTCGGCAAAGGCGGCCAAGCGGCTCGTACTTGCGCGGCAGCAGACCGCACAGGTCACGCACTTCTTCATACGCTTTATCAGGGCAACGTTAAAAACAAGACGGTGTTCTTCAATGAGTGGTACGCCACTGATTTAGTACGCAACCAAGACGGCGTGGTGGTTGGGGTAACCGCAATCTGTATTGAGACTGGCGAGACGGTCTTCATTCAATCGAAAGCTACCGTGTTCGCCACCGGCGGCGCGGGCCGCATCTATGCATCTACTACCAATGCGATGATCTGTACCGGCGACGGTGTTGGTATGGCGCTGCGCGCAGGCTACCCAGTTCAAGATATCGAAATGTGGCAGTTCCATCCCACTGGCATCTACGGGGCAGGCACGCTTGTCACTGAAGGTTGCCGCGGCGAAGGCGGCTACCTCATCAATAAAGATGGCGAGCGTTTCATGGAACGCTATGCGCCAAATGCAAAAGACCTTGCTGGCCGTGACGTTGTAGCCCGCTCTATGGTGCTCGAGATCCTTGCGGGACGCGGATGCGGACCCGAGGGCGATCACGTGATGCTCAAACTCGACCACCTTGGTGAGAAAGTTTTGAACGCTAAACTGCCGGGCATTCTCGAGTTGTCGCGCACCTTCGCGCATGTCGACCCGGTTAAAGAGCCAATCCCAGTAGTGCCCACATGTCACTATATGATGGGCGGCATTCCTACCAATGTTCATGGGCAGGCAATGACGCAAGACGGCAACGGTAATGACAAAATTATCGAAGGTCTATTCGCCGTAGGGGAAGTCGCAAGTGTTTCGGTACATGGCGCGAATCGCTTGGGCGGCAACTCGCTGCTTGACCTCGTTGTGTTTGGCCGGGCCGCCGGCAAGCACATTCAAAGCATGCTGCATCAAGGCGTGGAGCAGCGCGCTGCTTCGAAGTCGGATATCGACCAAGCACTTACGCGCTTGAATCGTCTCAATGCAACCACCTCTGGTGAGAGTGTTGCGTTACTGCGCAGCGAGCTGCAAACCATCATGCAGAATTACTTCGGAGTGTTTCGTACCGGAGAGTTCATGCGCGATGGCATCGAGAAATTAAAGGACCTGCGTGGTCGTATCGCGAATGTTAACCTCGAAGACAAGAGTAATGCGTTTAACACCGCGCGTATCGAAGCACTCGAATTAGAGAACCTGTTCGAAGTGGCGGAGGCGACTGCAATCGCAGCCGAAGCGCGCACAGAGAGTCGCGGGGCCCATGCACGAGACGATTATCAAGAACGCGATGACAAAAACTGGCTATGCCACTCTCTATACTTCCCTGAGAGCAAGAGCGTTACTAAGCGTGCCGTAAACTTTACGCCGAAAACCGTTCCTACATTCGAACCGAAAATACGCACCTATTAATTCATTTTCAAACGTCTAAACGACCTGATCAGTTCGGGAAAGGTAAATTAACGTGTTAGTGAGCTTATATCGCTATAACCCAGAAGTAGATGCAAAGCCAAGCATGCAGGATTACGAGCTGGATCTACCCGCTGGTAAAGACCTGATGGTGTTGGACGTCTTGGAATTGCTTAAGCGCAAAGACCCCACCATTTCCTATCGTCGCTCTTGTCGAGAAGGGGTGTGCGGTTCCGACGGCATGAATATCAATGGCACCAATGGACTAGCATGTATCACTCCGGTCTCGTCCGTTGCGAAAAATGGCAAGCTCGTTCTACGACCTTTGCCTGGCCTGCCAGTCGTGCGTGACCTTGTGGTCGACATGACCGTGTTCTATACGCAGTTTGAGAAGATCGAACCGTATCTAATCAACGACCAACCCGTTCCCGCGATCGAGCGTTTACAATCGCCAGAGGAAAGAGAAAAGCTGGACGGCCTCTACGAATGCATTCTTTGCGCCTGTTGCAGTACGAATTGCCCTTCTTTCTGGTGGAATCCCGACAAGTTCGTTGGCCCTGCTGGTCTATTGCAGGCGTATCGCTTCTTGGCAGACAGCCGCGATACAGCAACAGATGCGCGACTCGCCGATCTGGAAGATCCTTTCTCCGTGTTCCGTTGCAGGGGAATCATGAACTGCGTTGCTGTTTGTCCTAAAGGGCTAAACCCCACACGAGCGATTGGACACATCCGATCAATGTTGCTGCAACGCGCGAGCTGAGACTAACAACGTAAACGAGGATCGAGTCCGCTGGACTTGAGCGCCAAGCGAGCAGGGCGCGATTCTCAATAATCCGGGAATAATACAAATGCAAGACAGCATTATGGAATTAATGTGGAAATCGGGGCATCTCTCTGGTGGCAATGCCTCGTACGTCGAACAGCTTTACGACCAATTCCTGCAGGACCCGGAAGCGGTCCCGCTAGAGTGGCGCACCTATTTTCAGAATCTCCCCCAGATATCCGATTCTCCTCAATCGGATATTTCGCATTTGGAAGTTCAACAATATTTCAAAAAACTCGGGAAAACTAGCCGTTTCAAACCGCTAATCACTAGCGACGCCGTTGTGAACTCCGAGTACTCTATGAAGCAGGTGCAGGTACTGCACTTAATAAGTTCTTACCGCGTTCGCGGCCACCAAAAAGCTCTCCTCGATCCGCTTAATCTTATGCGTCGCGCCCAAGTGCCCGACCTACAATTGGATTTCCACGGACTATCGCCTGTAGATCATTCCACAGTTTTTCAAACGGGCTCTCTATTTATCAAGAAAGACAAGGCCGCGCTGCGCGAGATCGTCGATATTCTCGAGAAGATATATTGCGGATCGATCGGTTATGAATTCATGCATATCGTAGACCTAGCAGAAAAGCAGTGGATCGAGAAGCGCATAGAAAGCAATCACGGCAACCCAGATTTTCCAGTAGAGGTGAAGCGTCACTTGCTAGAGCGCCTAAGCGCAGCAGAAGGCCTTGAGAAACATCTCGACTCCAAATACCCAGGCACTAAGCGTTTTGGCCTAGAGGGCGGCGAGAGCCTCGTGCCATTGGTGGACGAGCTAATTCAACGTTGTGGTAGTTATGGCGCGAAAGAGATCGTATTAGGCATGGCCCACCGCGGACGCCTGAACTTGCTAGTTAACACTCTTGGCAAGAACCCTGAGGATCTGTTTAGTGAGTTCGAAGGTCGCGCCACCTATAAGAGTTCTGGCGATGTGAAGTATCACCAAGGTTTCTCTTCGAACATCATGACCCCAGGCGGTGAAGTGCATCTTGCGATGGCGTTCAATCCCTCGCATCTTGAGATTGTCTCACCAGTAGTCGAAGGCTCGGTGCGTGCTCGTCAAGACCGACGCCTCGATAAACTCGGCAATAAGGTGATCGCTATTAGTATTCACGGCGACGCTGCGTTTGCAGGGCAGGGTGTGGTCATGGAGACCTTTCAGATGTCACAGACACGCGCCTATGCTACCGGCGGCACTGTGCATATCATCATTAACAATCAGGTAGGTTTCACTACCAGCCGCCAAGAAGATGCGCGCTCTTCTGAATACTGTACCGATGTGGCAAGAATGGTGCAGGCGCCAATTTTCCATGTCAATGGTGATGACCCAGAGGCTGTGCTTTTCGTCACTCAACTAGCACTCGATTTCCGCTATGAATTTAAGAAAGACGTAGTCATCGATTTGATTTGCTATCGGCGCCGCGGTCACAACGAAACCGACGAACCTTCTAGCACTCAGCCGATGATGTATAACCAAATTCGCCAACAAAAAACGACGCGTACTCTGTATGCAGAGAAACTCATTGGCGAATCGATCGTCACGGAAGAAGAAGTGGATTTCTTAAACACTTCCTATCGTAAAGCATTGGATACTGGCGCTCACGTCGTGAAGTCCTTGGTCAAGGAGCCTTCTGTCGAATTGTTCGTCGATTGGAGCCCGTATCTCGGGCACGAATGGACGCCGCATTACAATACCACTATGAAGATGAATACCTTACAGGCCCTTGCGCGCAAGGTGGTGACGATTCCGCCAAGTATGACGCTGCACCGCCAAGTGCAGAAAATCATCGATGACCGCGCCGCGATGGCCAGCGGTGAGAGGCCTGTCGACTGGGGTTTTGCGGAGACTCTTGCCTATGCGAGCATTCTGACCAGTGGCCATAAGGTACGTATCACTGGCCAAGATGTAAGCCGCGGCACTTTCTCCCACCGCCACGCGGTTCTGCATGACCAAGTAGATGGTAAAGAGTTTATTCCCTTGCAGTCATTGGCCCCCGATCAACGCAGTTTCTCAATCTACGACTCGCTACTGTCCGAGGCGGCAGTTCTAGCTTTCGAGTATGGCTACGCAACGACCACTCCTAATGCATTGATCATTTGGGAAGCCCAGTTCGGCGATTTTGCTAACTCTGCGCAAGTAGTAATCGACCAGTTCATCACGAGTGGGGAGAACAAGTGGCAGCGCCTATGTGGCCTGACTATGTTATTGCCCCACGGCTATGAAGGGCAGGGTCCAGAGCACTCCTCCGCACGACTCGAGCGTTTTCTGCAAATGTGCGCAGAACACAATATTCAGGTCTGCTTACCCACTACCTCTGCGCAAGTGTTCCATATGCTGCGGCGCCAGGTGCTTTGCCCATTGCGTAAACCGTTGGTGGTCATGTCACCTAAGAGCTTGCTGAGGCATAAAGAAAGTACTTCCACGCTGGAAGAGCTCGCGGAAGGCACATTTCAAGTCGTCATTAGCGAAACGGATGAGTTGAACATCGAGGCTGTAGAGCGAGTAATCCTGTGTAGCGGCAAGGTCTATTATGATCTTCGTCAAGAGCGCCGAGCACGTGAAATCAACAATATCGCCATTATCCGCTTGGAACAGCTCTATCCATTCCCCTCCGACGATTTGCGTGACGCAATGAAGGTCTTCGAGAATTTCAAGGAAGTGGTGTGGTGTCAGGAAGAGCCCATGAATCAAGGCGCATGGTATTCAAGTCAACACCATATGCGCCGAGTAGCCGAAGACCTCAAGCCAGGCGTCAATCTTAGCTATGCAGGACGAGAAGCATCTGCGTCTCCAGCTGCGGGCTATCCCGCATTGCATTTGGAACAATTGAAAACGTTCCTCGACCAAGCTTTGACTCTAACTAAATAGACGAAATACAACGTAGCGAAGGAACTAATAATGACAATCGAAATAAAAGCACCGACCTTACCCGAATCAGTACCGGATGGCACGATTGCAACTTGGCATAAGAAAGCAGGCGAGAGTGTAAAACGCGACGATTTGCTCGTGGATATTGAGACCGACAAGGTTGTGATCGAGGTGGTATCACCGGCCGATGGCGTGCTTGAGAAAATCGTAAAAGCCACTGGCGAAACCATTGTCAGCAACGAGCTAATTGCGATAGTGAAGGAGGGCGCTGGCGAATCTAAGTCAGCTGCGAAAGCAGACTCTGCAAGTAAGAGCGCATCCGCGCCTGCGCCAGAGTCAGAAGCAAAGGCCGAGACGAAAGCGGATTCATCCGACGAGCCTTTGCTCAGCCCTGCTGCGAAGAAAATTGCACAAGAGAACTCCTTAGACATCGATAGTATCAAGGGCACCGGGAAGAATGGCCGTGTTACGAAAGAAGATGTAATGGATGCTGTGGCCAAGAAGTCGGCACCAGCCGCGAAGGCTAAGAGTGAACCTACCGCGAATATTGATACTTCCTCTGGCCGCGTAGAAGAGCGTGTTCCGATGAGTAGACTGCGTGCGAAAGTCGCAGAAAGATTGTTGCAGGCAAGCCAGACCACTGCGATGTTGACCACGTTTAACGAGGTTGACATGGCACCTATAATGGATCTGCGCAATAAGTACAAAGACCTTTTTGAGAAGAGCCACGACGGCATTCGCCTGGGGTTCATGTCCTTCTTTGTACGCGCTAGCATCGAAGCTCTAAAACGCTTCCCCGCGGTAAATGCATCCATCGATGGCAACGATGTCGTGTATCACGGCTATCAAGACATCGGCGTTGCTGTTTCCTCTCCACGCGGCCTCGTCGTGCCTGTTCTTCGCAACGCCGATCATATGGGCCTAGCGCAGATAGAAGCACAGATTCGCGAGTATGGAATGAAAGCAAAAGATGGCAAGTTATCGATCGATGAGATGACAGGTGGCACCTTCACCATCTCTAACGGTGGTGTCTTCGGCTCCCTGTTATCCACGCCAATTCTAAACCCGCCACAAACTGCGATTCTGGGTATGCACAAAATACAAGAGCGCCCAATGGCGGTTAACGGTGAAGTGAAAATATGCCCGATGATGTATCTGGCACTGTCTTATGACCACCGCATGATCGACGGAAAAGAGGCCGTGCAATTCCTAGTGACCATTAAGGACCTATTGGAAGATCCTGCGCGAATTCTTCTGGAAATCTAATTCAAACGCTGAAAAATATGCGAGTCAATTATGAGTAATAAGTACGATGTTATTGTTATTGGTGCAGGCCCCGCTGGATACGTTGCAGCGATTCGTTGTGCGCAACTAGGCCTAAAGACTGCCTGTATCGAAAAATGGCACGATGACAAGAAGAACGCCGTATACGGTGGCACCTGTCTGAACGTTGGCTGTATTCCTTCGAAAGCTCTGCTGGACTCTTCCCATAAATTTGCAGAGGCCCAGCATGACTTTAAGACCCACGGCATTAGCGCCACTGGTCTAAAGATAGATGTGCCTGCAATGATCGCACGTAAAGCGAAGATAGTCGGTCAATTGACCGGAGGTGTTAGCCAGTTATTTACCGCTAACAAGGTAGAAGGCATCGCTGGCACTGGCAAATTGTTAGCGAACAAAACAGTACAGATTACTAAGCACGATGGCAGTACTGAAGAGATGAGCGCAGAGAACATCATTCTTTGTGCCGGTTCGACGCCTATCAACATTCCTCCTGCGCCTGTCGACAACGAGACAATCGTTGATTCCACGGGTGCATTGGAGTTCTCAAGTGTTCCGAAACGCTTAGGTGTAATCGGCGCGGGAGTTATCGGTTTGGAGCTAGGCAGTGTTTGGTCTCGCCTAGGCTCTGAGGTAACCGTACTCGAAGCTATGGAAGCCTTTCTTCCCGCCGTAGACGCACAGATGTCTAAAGAAGCGAAGAAGATCCTTACTAAGCAAGGCTTGGATATTAAACTCGGTGCCAAAGTCACTGGCAGCAAGCTTGCTAAAGGCAAGGCGAAGACTGTCACTGTGACTTACGCAGACAAGGACGGCGAACAGGAAATCGTGTTCGACAAACTAATCGTCGCCGTCGGTCGTCGCCCTGTTTCAGAGAATCTGCTCGATGAGAAGTCTGGCGTCGAATTGGATAAACGCGGCTTTGTCATAGTAGATGAAACTTGTGCTACTGCGGTGCCAGGTGTTTGGGCGTGTGGCGATTTAGTTCGCGGCCCAATGCTTGCCCACAAAGGCATGGAAGAAGGGGTGATGGTTGCCGAGCGTATCGCTGGTAAGAAAACCCAGGTCAATTACGACTTAGTGCCATTTGTAATTTATACCCACCCCGAGATTGCTTGGGTCGGTAAAACAGAAGAGCAGCTTAAAGAAGACGGGCGTGACTACAATGTCGGGAGCTTCCCATTCAGCATCAACGGACGCGCCATGGCTGCCAATGAGTCTGATGGCATGGTGAAGATGATTGCCGACGCCAAAACTGACCGCGTACTCGGCTGCCACATTATCGGACCTAGCGCGGCAGACTTGATGCAGCAGATGGTCATCGCGATGGAGTTCAGTGCGAGTGCCGAAGACATCGGCCTGACCATGTTCTCCCACCCAGCACTTTCAGAAGCGGTTCATGAGGCAGCGCTCGCTGTTAATGGACACGCCATTCACGGAGTCAACAAACGCAAGCGATAAGCCTGCGTTTTTACTTTCACATTTAATTTTCGTAATTAATAAAATGCTCGAGGATGCAGTATGAATTTACACGAATATCAGGCCAAGCAACTTTTTGCCGAATACGGTCTTCCCGTATCGACAGGTTTCGCAGTCGATACTCCAGACGAGGCCGCTGCCGCTGCCGACAAAATCGGTGGTAACAAGTGGGTAGTAAAGGCGCAAGTTCACGCGGGTGGTCGCGGCAAGGCCGGTGGTGTCAAGCTAGTCACTAGCAAGGAAGAAATCAAAGCCTTCGCAGAGAAATGGTTAGGTAAAAACCTAGTCACTTATCAGACTGATGCGAACGGCCAGCCCGTAACCAAGATTCTCGTTGAGACTTGCACCGACATCGCACAAGAGCTTTATCTCGGTGCCGTCGTCGACCGCGCCTCGCGCCGCATCGTCTTCATGGCCTCCACAGAAGGCGGTATAGAGATCGAGAAAGTCGCAGAGGAGACGCCCGATAAGATCCTGCGCGCAATTATCGACCCATTAGTGGGTGCTCAGCCTTTCCAGGCGCGCGAACTCGCCTATAAACTCGGTCTAAATGATTTGCAAGTAAAGCAATTCACGAAACTGTTTCTTGGCTTAGCCAAATTATTCGTAGACTTCGACTTAGCGCTTCTTGAAATTAATCCTCTCGTGATTACTGAGCAAGGCAATCTACATTGTTTGGACGGCAAAATTACCATCGACAGCAATGCGATGTATCGCCAGCCTAAACTTCGCGAGATGCATGACCCAAGCCAAGACGATGAGCGCGAAGCGCTTGCGGCGAAATGGGAACTGAACTATGTGGCTTTGGATGGCAACATCGGCTGCATGGTCAATGGCGCTGGTTTGGCTATGGGCACTATGGACATCGTCCAATTACATGGCGGTGCCCCAGCGAACTTCCTCGACGTTGGCGGTGGTGCCACCAAAGAGCGAGTCACCGAAGCATTCAAGATCATTCTTTCTGACAAAAATGTGAAAGCCGTGCTTATCAATATTTTTGGCGGCATCGTGCGTTGTGACATGATCGCAGAGGGCATCATAGGCGCCGTATCAGAAGTTGGCGTGACAGTTCCTGTAATCGTAAGGCTCGAAGGAAATAACGCAGAGCTCGGCCGTAAGGTCTTGAGTGACAGTGGATTGAATATTATCGCGGCTAGCAGTTTGACTGATGCTGCAGAAAAAGTCGTAGCGGCTGCTGGAGGTGTTAAGTGAGTATTTTATTGACGAAAGAAACCCGCGTAATTTGCCAAGGTTTTACGGGCTCTCAAGGAACTTTCCATTCCGAACAAGCGATTGCCTACGGCACGAATATGGTCGGCGGCGTCACCCCGGGTAAAGGCGGGCAAACGCACCTTGGCTTACCTGTTTTCAACACGGTCGCTGATGCTGTCGCACAAACGGGGGCAGAAGCCTCAGTGATCTATGTCCCAGCCCCATTTTGCAAAGACTCAATCTTAGAAGCTGCATTCGCCGGCATTAAGTTGATCGTCTGCATCACCGAAGGCATTCCAACCTTGGACATGCTCGAAGTGAAAGTGAAGTGCGACGAACTCGGCGTGCGCCTCATTGGGCCGAACTGCCCTGGGGTGATCACTCCAGGCCAATCGAAAATCGGGATTATGCCTGGCAATATTCACATGCCTGGCCGCGTTGGCATCGTTTCACGCTCGGGTACATTGACCTATGAAGCGGTAAAACAGACTACCGATTTTGGCTTCGGTCAGTCTTCCTGCGTCGGAATTGGGGGCGATCCTATCCCTGGCTCAAACTTCATCGATATCCTCGAGCTGTTTGAGCAGGATCCCCAGACAGAGGCGATTGTCATGATCGGCGAGATCGGTGGCACGGCAGAAGAAGAAGCGGCAGCCTACATAAAGGCGCACGTGACTAAACCTGTGGTTTCCTATATCGCCGGTGTCACTGCACCAGCAGGGAAGCGCATGGGCCACGCTGGAGCGATTATCTCCGGCGGCAAGGGTACGGCAGCAGAGAAATTTGCCGCACTGGAGGATGCTGGCGTCAAAACGGTTAAGAGCCTTGCGGACATTGGCAGTGCTCTTAAAGAAATTACTGGCTGGTAGGGAACTAAAACCAGGAAACCCACTCCGCGATTTAGTAACAAATGTAGGAATATTTGTGCGCCAAGTGGTTCTAAAAATCGGATGGGTTGTGATAGGCTTAGCCTAGAATTTGGCATGGAAAGCTAGATTTCGCTTAATAAATAACAATTTTACGAGCGACGGTTACCAAAAAACTCAAATTTCTATTATTTGAGTAGAAAGGTAACTTTTGCCTAGTAAATTTGGAAAGATGGAGAATCTGCCAATTCAGCTTAAGGAAAAGCATGTGGGGAGCTTAGGCAGAAAAAAACAGGATTTGTTTCACTTAAACACAAGTTGTCGGGTTTGCAACGGTTAAAGAAAATCGGCTTGTTTGCAAACTTAGATAGTTCAATAAAATAATAGGATGGCACATGAATAACCGTCGATTATATTACAAGGTTCTAGCTCCTTTCGCTTCGTTGATTGTAGCTGGTGCGACACAAGCCGCTGAGGTTGATACAAGCATTATAGATCAAGCCTTGAATATCATAGATCAGCAAAACCAAGCCGCTGTTAGATCGCAAGAAACGATTACTAGATTGTCAAATTCGACCTCGTCTCTTTTTGAAGAGTTCAAAGTCGAAAACGATAACCTAGAGTCCATGCTGGTGCTGAACGCTGGTTTGCGCAAACAGATTTCGATTCAAGAAGAACAGATCGCCACTATTCAGCAATCCATCACTGATGTGGCCATCGTGACTCAGGAAATGCCTTTCCTGATGAACAAGATGCTCAGCAGTGTTGAACAGTTCATCGAACTGGATATGCCATTCCAACTTGAGTCGCGTCGCCAGCGTCTGCAATTCGCCCGCGATGCGATCGATAGCCCAGACGTCTCAGTCGCTGAAAAATTTCGTCAAATTCTCGTGATCTACCAAAACGAAAACAACTTCGGCCGTACGCACCAAACCTATCCGGCGACTCAGATAATCGAGGGTGTTGAACGTGACGTTGACATGCTTAGAGTTGGTCGTATCGCATTACTGTACCAAACCAAAGATCGCACCATTACTGGCGCTTGGGATCCAGAAACTCGTGGTTGGGTAGAGCTTGACCCTGTGGAGTACCGCACCCCAGTTCAACGCGCTATTGCCGTCTCGAGCGGTCTAGTCTCACCCGCTATCATGGATCTTCCAATCGTTGCACCGGAGTCAGTACAGTGAAAAAAATAATTCAATTTGCAGGTATTTCCGTTGCCGGCCTGTTCTTGGCTATTTCGTCACAGTCATATGCCCAAGCACCCGCAACCTCTCTAGCAGAACTCCTTAGCAACGTTGAGCAGGACCGTGTTGCTCAGTCCGCAGAACACCGCGACCGTGAGCAACGCTTCCAGTCACAAGCGAATCAGCAGCAGCAGATTCTGGATGACACTAAGACTCGGATCGTTGCCGAGGAAACTCTGAACACGCAGTTGACGCAGACTTTTGATGCTAACCAACTGATTATCGCTGAACGTCGTGAGGCATTGCGTACAGCACGTGCTGACCTTAACGAGCTTCTGGGTACTATTCAGGGTGTTGCCGGTGACTTCCGCAGCATCTTCGAAAACTCTTTGATCAGCGCCCAGTATGACGGCCGTGAAGAGTTCATGGACGACTTCATTGCGCGTGTTGCCAGTGACACAGAACAAGTCCGTATCGATGAGATCGAACGTTTCTGGTTCTTCATGCAACAGGAACTAATTGAGTCTGGCAAAGTGGTGCAGTACACCGACCAAGTCAGTCTGCCTTCTGGCGAATCTATAGACCGACGCGTTACACGTATCGGTTCCTTCAACGCAATTTCTGAAGGCGACTACTTAAGCTACACAGGCACTATCGGTCACTTGCAAGTTCTACCGCGTCAGCCTTCAGGTGACGTGGTCGGACGCGCATCCGATCTCGAAAATGCTACTAGCGGCATGCACAGAGTGGGTATCGACCCAACAGGTGCACTCGGCGGCGGCATGATGGCAAACCTGATTAACTTCCCAACAGCAACTGAGCAGGTTCGGGACAACTCTGGTGTTATCGGTTTCATGATTATCGGCATTGGCATCATCGCGATAGTGGTGGCATTGATTCGTTCACTCATCCTCACAGTAGTAGCTGCGAAAGTGAACGCGCAAGTTAAAGCCGATAAAGCGAACAAGAACAACCCACTGGGTCGAGTTCTGTTGGTTGCTGAATCAAATCCAAATGTCGATACAGAGACGCTAGAGCTGAAACTAGGCGAAGCGATTCTGCAAGAGACGCCGGCACTAGAAAGCTTCCTAACTCTCATCAAGATCATCTCTACTATCGCCCCTCTAATGGGTCTGTTAGGAACGGTGACTGGTATGATTCAAGTGTTCCAGCAGATCACTGTTTACGGTGCTGGTGACCCAACAATCATGGCCGGTGGTATCTCGATGGCACTTATGACGACAGTACTAGGTATCGTTGCGGCAATTCCCGCGATCCTAATGCATAGCTGGGTCAAGAGTAAGTCGGATCGCATCATCCATATTATGGAAGAGCAAGCCACTGGTATTATTGCAAGAAAAGCTGAAGCGGCCTCATCCACTAAAGCATAAACAGACGAGGCAACTCACTATGTATTTCGCTCTGATGGATATTTACGACGCCATTTCTGGTTTTATGGATAGGGGAGGTGGTGTCCTTTGGGTCATCGCCGCGCTCTTGCTCGTGAAGTTTTCAATGGTGTTTGAGCGGGTCTGGTATCTCAACACCACCCATGCGAAGAGAGTCAAACATACTCTCGCCGCGTGGAATGGCAGGAAAGACAGGAGCTCTTGGAGCGCGCGTCAGATTCGCCTGGCGATGATCTCCGAGATCTCATTGGACCTACGCGGATCAATGCCTCTAATAGAGTCTCTCGTGGTTATTTGTCCATTACTTGGCCTTCTTGGAACGGTAACGGGCATGATCGAGGTCTTCTTTGTTATGGCGCTTACCGGTGGCGGGGACGCGAAGTCCATGGCCGGCGGTGTGTCAAAGGCCACTATCCCAACCATGGCAGGCATGGTTGGGGCATTGTCGGGTATATTCGCCGTCAATTGGCTAAAACATAAGATGGATCGCGACCTAGAGCTTCTAGAAGATCATTTGGCTGTTAATAACTAGACACCGTAAAAGGCAAAACAATGAAAAGCGGATTAATGAAGAAAAGAAATGACGAGGGCCCAGGGGAGATTGACCTCACCCCAATGCTCGACGTGGTTTTTATCCTGCTGATCTTCTTCATCGTCACCTCCGTGTTCGTCACGGAGGCCGGTATTGCGGTCAGTAAACCTGAGGCGTCAACAGCAGAGCCGAAATCCAAAGATCTGATCCTGATTGCAGTTACTGAAAATGGAGAAGTGTGGATTGATGGTGAATCTATAGACCCAAGGTTCATTCGTGCGAGGTTCGAATTGCGCCTCGCCGAATCACCAAATTCCTCTGTAGTAATACAGGGCGACAGGGCAGCACAGAACGAGCGCGTAATGGAGATCTTACGCGCCGCTCGTGATGCTGAAATTGCAAGTGTTTCGATATCTACGGAGGCGTAAATATGATCGCTGTAAGATGGATAGTATCAATGGCTCTTGCCTTGCTTATCACTCTCGTCCTGTTCTATCTGATGCAAGCATTGATAGCGACAGGCGCGCAATTAGAGCAACGTGTAAATGTCGTGAAAATCGTCGACGCCACTATGCCAGATATCGCGATGGAAGTAGTGCGAGAAGTCGAGCGGCCTGAACCTATCGAGCAACTCGATACGCCTCCGCCCGATGTCCCTGACCGAACCACGAATCTAGACAATGGCCCGGGCTTAAGTTTCGAACGTACTACGATTAACCTTGATGCAGGTCTCGATATTGGTGCCGCCGGTATTTCGATCACTGATGGCGAAATGTTGCCACTGGTGAACGTGACTCCACAGTACCCTACTCGTGCAGCGTCTCGCGGTATAGAGGGATGGTGTCAGGTTGCATTTACAGTAACTGAAACTGGCGGCGTAAGGGATGTGGTAGTAGTAGACGCAGAGCCCGCTGGCATCTTCGATTCCTCTTCTATCCGCGCTGCCGAGAAGTTCAAGTTCCAACCTAAGGTAGTTGACGGTCAGGGTGTACCAGTGCCTAACGTCCAGTACGTGTTCCGCTATCAACTTGAAGGTGAACGCTAATGCTTAGCCTATTCAAAACCAAGCAATTGACACGAGAAATCGTGTCGACTCTCGCAATGGCGGGTGTACTTATCGCTGGCACAGCGTATTCAGTGAATACCTTTGCTGCCGATGAAGAGCGTCAACCCCCTCCCACGCGAACTTCTGATGTTTTGACCGAGCGTGTATTCAAGTCTATTTCTGCGATCCAGGAGCTAATGAGCCCTGAGGACGCAAATGACCAGCCTGATTACGCACGGGCGAAAGTTCAGTTGGACGAGTTGAATGAACGCTATGATCGACTGAACGATTTCGAGAAGTCGACACTGCTGAACTTCTACACAAACTATTACCTCAGTACCGACCAGATTGATTTGGCGCTGCAAACCTTCGAACGTATTCTTACCATCGAAGATTTGCGCGTTGACTCAAGGCTGCGTGCCATGATGGCGCTTGGTCAGCTGTACATGGGTGAGGAGCGTTATACAGATGCAATTGATTCGTTCAACCGCTGGAGAGATCTCTCCCCGGAAGAGAACGAAAACGTGTATCTGGGACTTGCGAACTCGCACTATAACCTTGCTCAGTACAACGATGCGATTCCGTTACTGATCGCCCATATGGATATGGTGCAAGCCAATGATGGTAAGACCTTAGCAAAGAATATCTACGGTCTTCTAAACTTGATGTATATCGAGCTTGAAGACTATGTCAATGCAGAACGCGTCACTAAGCAAATGGTCACTTTGTTCGACGAGCCAAGCGATTGGCGTAACTTGTCGGCAATTTACGGCTATCTCGACAACGATAAGAAGCGTATTGAGGCTTTGTCTATCAGCTTTTCGAAAGGCTATATGGAGAGTGAGTCTGAGTTCCTCAACCTTGCGCAATCCTTAGCCGGTGCTGACGCCCCTTATCAAGGTGCCAGAGTACTGGAAGCGGGTATGCAGAAAGGTGCTGTCGAAGAGAATGAAAAAAATCTCGAACGTCTCGTGCAGATGTTTATGCTTGCAGCAGAGTATGAAAAGGCCGTGCCCCCAGCCCTAAAAGCTGCGGAAATGGCTGAGACAGGGGAAGCCTACGACCAGTTGGGCTACGTCTACTATATGCTGCATGACTATCGCAAATCGGCTGACGCCACTGCGAAGGGACTCGAGCGTGGGGGCTTGGATAATCCAGGCGATGCCCAACTCTTCCTTGCTCGCGCATTGGTAGAGCTCGATGAGTTCGCAGCGGCAGAAACTGCTGCACGTAAAGCGCAAGACCTAGGCGAGAACTCTGCACGTTCGTTCTTGACCTATATCGAACGCAGCAAGCAACGTTTCGACGTACTCAAGCAACGTAAAGAAGAAGCGATCGATTTCTACCGTTCTTGATAACATACGCTTGAAGTTTGGGGTTTAGGCCCCACATAAAAGCCCGGCTACTGAATAAGTATCCGGGCTTTTTTATTACCAAGAATTCCAGGGATTTTGCTGATGACAACTGAAACAAAAAAAGAGACTCGCGGCTTCGAGACTGAAGCCAAACAACTTCTGCACTTGATGATTCACTCACTGTATAGCAACAAAGAAGTGTTTCTCCGGGAACTCATCTCTAACGCCTCAGATGCGGCAGATAAACTTCGCTTCGAAGCGCTGTCGAAACCGGAGTTACTCGAGTCGGACTCCGATCTGAAGGTGCAGATCGATTTCGACTCTGACGCTGGCACCATTACCATTTCCGACAATGGCATTGGTATGAGCCGTGAGGAAGTGATTAGCAATCTCGGCACCATCGCTAAATCTGGCACCGCCCAGTTCCTCTCCAATCTATCCGGCGACCAAAAGAAAGATTCACAACTGATTGGGCAATTCGGCGTGGGTTTCTACTCTGCATTCATCGTTGCATCGCAAGTTGAAGTCGTGACACGTCGCGCAGGCTCGCCTACTGGCGACGCAGTGCGCTGGATATCCTCCGGTGAAGCCGATTACTCCATCGAACAGACGGAGATGAAGGAGCGCGGCACATCGATCACCTTAACCCTACGCCCAGAGGAAAAGGAGTTCGCTCAGCATTACCGCCTCTCCACTATCGTGAAGAAATATGCTGATCATATTTCAATTCCAGTACTGATGCTCAAGCAGTCCTTCGACGAAGATGAGAGCACCGAAGAAGCAAAGGCACCAGAATATGAGGCAGTGAACGCAGCGAAAGCAATGTGGACACGCCCCCGCAATGAGCTAAAAGACGAAGAATACGTAGAATTTTATAAACACGTTTCACACGATTTCGAAGCGCCATTGAGTTGGAGCCACAACAAGGTCGAAGGCAAGCTCGAGTATACGGGGCTGCTTTATGTACCCAGCCGTGCTCCATTCGACCTATGGAATCGCGATGGTGCCCGTGGCTTGAAACTCTACGTGCAGCGTGTCTTCATCATGGATGAAGCAGAACAGTTCCTGCCCCTCTATTTGCGTTTTATTAAAGGGATTGTGGACTCCAATGACATCTCCTTGAATGTCTCACGCGAGATTCTGCAGAAAGACCCCGTTGTCGATTCTATGCGCAGTGCCCTGACGAAGAAAGCCTTAGACATGCTGGCGAAGCTCAAGAAAGAGGAGCCCGTGAAGTATGCGAAATTCTGGAAGGAATTTGGTCAGGTGCTCAAGGAAGGACCAGGCGAGGATCACGGCAATAAGGAGAAGATCGCGGGTCTGCTGTTGTTCGCTTCGACTCACAACAGCACGCCCGATCAAGATCAGGGCTTGAGTGACTATGTCGCGCGCATGAAGCCCGAGCAAGACAAGATTTATTACGTCGTTGCCGACACGGTCAATACCGCACGCAACAGCCCGCATCTGGAAATCTTTAAGAAGAAGGGCATCGAGGTACTGTTGCTATCCGATCGCATCGACGAATGGTTGATGAGCCACCTGTCGGAGTTCGATGGCAAGAAATTCCAAGACGTCGCGCGCGGTTCTTTAGACCTAGGCAAGATGGAAGACTCCGCCGAGAAGGAGGAGCAGGAAAAGACAGAGAGGAAGTTCGAGTCTCTGACTACTCGTATAAAGACTCAACTTGAGAAAGTCGTTAAAGAGGTGCGTGTGACGCATCGCTTAACCGATTCACCAGCGTGCCTAGTGGTTGACGATGACGACATGGGCGAACAAATGCGTCGCATCATGGAAGCCGCAGGGCAGGCTCTCCCAGAGACTAAGCCCATCTTCGAGCTAAATCCTGAGCATCCGTTAATAGTGAAGCTGGATAAGGAGCAAGATGAGGAGCGCTTTGCGGATCTAGTCTCCGTAATTTTCGATCAGGCGAGCCTTGCTGAAGGCCGTCAGCTAGAAGACCCGGGCCAGTTCACAAGACGCCTGAACAAGCTCCTACTAGAGATGTGCGACTAAAAAATATCTGTGTTTTTCAACAGCCTGCTAAGTGACAGCCGGCGTAGCCACCAAGGGCTATGCCGGCTGTCACTACATCTTCTCTAGAGTTTCCAAACCTAATAGTTCCAAGCCACGTCCCAGCGCCTTGGCAGTCAAATCGACGAGCCGCAATCGTGAGTCTCTTACCTCTGGCTCAGCCTTCAATACTGGGCAAGCCTCGTAAAAGCGCATGAATATTCCAGCCAAATCGTATAGATAGGCACACAGATAATTGGGGAATCCCTCTATCGAGACGACATGCACGGCCTCTGGGAACTGCAGTATCTTAAGTAGTAGATTGCGCTCCTCATTAGCGTCGATATTAACCTGCGCGCCCAAATTAATTTCACTTTCCTGGCGACGCAAGATGCTTTTGATGCGCGCGAAGGCGTAGAGCATATAAGGCGCAGTATTGCCTTCGAAGGACAACATCGTGCCCCAGTCGAAGATGTAATCGCTAGTGCGATTCTTCGACAGCTCCGAGTATTTCACCGCTGCAATGCCCACTACCGCCGCGATTTCGTCGCGCCCCTCTATGGCAAGATCCGGATTCTTATCACTCACGATCACGTGCGCACGACGCACTGATTCATCCAATAGATCAATCAGCTTGACGTTATCACCACTGCGCGTCTTGAAGGGTTTGCCATCCTCTCCCATCATCATCCCGTAGGCGATGTGTTCGAGCGAGCAGGAATCGGGGGCAAATTCAGCCATTCTCGCGATCGCAAAAATTTGCTGGAAATGCAGACTTTGCCGCGCGTCGACCACATACAGTACTCGGTCGGCGTGTAGAGTCTTAGCACGATAGAGTGCCGCCGCGAGATCGGTCGTAGCATACAGATAACCCCCATCGGATTTCTGCACTATCGTCGGCAGTGGCGCGCCTTCTTTGCCTTTGAATTGCTCTAGGAACACACATCGCGCCCCCTCGGAGACGCTAAGCAAGCCCTTTTCATCGAGAGCGTTCACGATATTGGCGAGCTCGGGATTGTAGAAACTCTCGGGCTTCAAGTCCTCGCTGCGCAGTGTGACGCCTAGGCGTTCATAGACGTTCTCGCAGTGGCCGAGGGATTCGTCTATAAAGGTCTGCCAGGCCTGCAAGCAGGCTGGATCGCCTTGTTGCAGCTTAACCACATAGCTACGCGCCATATCGGCAAAGCCTTCTTCGTCGTCAAAACGTTGCTTGGCTTGACGGTAAAACGTCTCCAAATCAGCGAGTTCCGTAGAAATTTCGGTATCTTTCGCCTTGAGCGACTCCATGTGGGCGATCAGCATGCCAAACTGAGTTCCCCAATCGCCTACATGGTTCTGACGGACTACTTTGTGGCCACAAGCTTCCAGTACACGTACCAGGCAGTCACCGATAATGGTGCCACGCAGGTGACCTACGTGCATTTCCTTGGCGAGATTAGGGCTAGAGTAATCCACGACAATGGTCTGCGGCGCGGGAACCGCCTCAATAAGAGAGGTTTGCGGCTGGGCATAGTGTGAGCCCCATTGCACTAGATAAGCATCGTGCAAGAATAGATTGATAAAACCAGGTCCTGCCACGAAGGCACGTGCGATAAGATCATTGGCAGGAATGCTCGCAACAACACGGTTCGCCAATTCTCGCGGATTCGTCTTAAGCTCTTTAGCCACAGCCATGACGCCATTGGCCTGATAATCTCCAAACTCTGGGCGAGTGGCATAGATGACGTGCCCCTTTGAACCGCTCAAGCCTGCGGCCTGATCGATTGCGCTACTCATTAGCTGTTCGAGAGATTGTTTAATATTGAACATATTGCTTTGTCCTGACTCCAAAAAATGCCGTGAATTGTACACTATTAGAAACGCGTGTTTAGGTTCCTTAGGTATAGCCGCGAAGGTATTGCTACAATAGCAGGCTTTGCTCAAGCCCTTACTCCCAGAGACGTATCCAATTGCCAAGCAATGAGAACACAGTAGCCGTAAACGACCCCAATCGCGGTGTACAAATGCTGGAAGTGGGAGCGCATTCCGAGGCGCAGCGAATCGACAACTTCCTCATGTCCCATCTCAAGGGCGTACCTAAGTCGCGCATCTACCGCTTGATTCGTAAGGGTGAGGTGCGCATCAATAAAAAACGTGCGAAACCGGACACTAAGCTTCATGCGGGAGATCTTGTGCGAGTGCCGCCGATTCGTGTTGCCCAAGGCAACGCCGCAACGCCACCGGGGCAGGGGCTAGTTGATCTACTCGGCACCGCAGTGCTTTTTGAAGACGAAGAAATGATCGTCATCAATAAGCCCCAGGGCCTAGCCGTCCATATGGGCTCTGGTTTACAGACTGGTTTGATCGAAGCACTGCGCTGGATTAAGAAGGAACAGGGCAGGGAAGAGGACTTTCTCGAACTTGCTCACCGCATCGACAAAGACACGACGGGCTGCATTGTAATTGCCAAAAAGCCTATGTTTTTAAAATACTTGCAAGCGGAATTTAAAGCCAGAAAAGTGCATAAGCGCTACCACGCGATTGTCCATGGTCAGTGGCCAGGTGACATTACCGAGGTCAATGCGCCGCTATTGAAGCGCGACGTTCATGAGGGCGAAAAGATTGTCACCGTGGACGAGGGCGGTAAAGCGTCGAGCACCCATTTCAAGCTCATTAAATCCTCGCAAACTGCCAGCTTCATCGAGGTGAACCCATTGACGGGGCGTACCCATCAAATTCGGGTGCACTGCCAATATGCAGGGCATCCCATCGTGGGAGATCGCAAATACACTACGCAGCAGCCAAATTCACTGACTCAAATCAAAACGCTGTGCCTGCATGCCTCTAGCATCGAGTTTGCGCTAGAGGATGGCCAAAAAATTAGTGTTCAAGCCCCCTTGCCCGGACACATGCAGCAAATGCTGAAATCTTTATAGAAAAACCCACGGGGGTTCTTAAAATGTCGAAATATCATGCCGTTGAAAGCAGTTTTTTTTGACAGAAGGCCTCGGGACGCCTATTATTGCGCGCCTATGGAAGACACCCTTATCCCAGACTACGTTGACGCGCGAAAAATATTTGCTCAACAGGCACTTATCAAGGGGACAATCCCAGTTTCTCGCTTGTCGAGATTCTGCGAACTAGTCGCCGGCACGCAAGGCGACGTCCAAGTGCTTATGAAGTTTGATTTAGATGATGGCAATAGGCGCATCATGGAAGGGACGCTCGACACGCAGGCGCAAGTAATCTGCCAACGTTGTCTAGAGCCTATGCAGATTGCGTTACATGATGAGTTCAGGCTTGCGGTGGTGGAATCTGAGAGTAAAAGTGAGGGTCTGCCGAAAAGTCTGGACCCTTGGATTTGCGAGGATATAAAGCTCGTATTAGCCGAAGTGATAGAGGAGGAGTTAATTCTCTGTATGCCTATCGTCAGCTACCACGAAAATAATTGTATCGAGAAGCTGTCGTTTGCGGCTTCCCAGAGCAAGCAAGATGGCACAGCAAAGGCTGCGAGCGGCGCGGGCAAACCCAACCCTTTCGACATCCTCAAAACATTGAAAGACAAAGATTAACGAATTTCCTTTAAACGCGCATCTTAAGGCGCAGCTAAAAACTAGGAGCTACAAGCATGGCAGTTCAACAGGTAAAAGTTTCCCGTTCACGTCGCAATATGCGTCGCGCACATGACGCCCTGACAGGCCCAACGCTGTCTACGGATCAGACCACTGGCGAAGTGCATCGTCGTCACCACGTCACTGCAGATGGTTTCTACAAAGGCAAAAAAGTATTGGATCTTGGCGATAAGTAAGTTTGTCTACGCCTAAGCGCATTGCAATCGATGTCATGGGAGGGGATTTTGGTCCTTCCGTGACAGTTCCTGCTGCACTTCGCGCCTTGGCGGCCCACGAAGACCTTACTCTGGTATTGGTTGGCGAAGAGGCTCAGATCAACGCCCAATTGTCAGGCGCAGATATACGCCTGATGCAACGCCTAGAGATATTCCACACTAGCGTCTGCGTAGAGAACGACTGCAAACCAGAGTCAGTATTACGCAAGTCCAAAGAGTCGTCCATGTTTCTGGCGGTCAACCTCGTAAAAGAGGGGCGCGCAGATGCCTGCGTCAGTGCAGGCAATACTGGAGCACTATTACTCGCTGGACGCCACCTGCTCAAAACCCTCCCCGGAATATCCAAGCCTGCCATCATCGCGAGCGTTCCCTTGCACGCCATGGGGCGCAATACTTATATTCTCGATGTGGGCGCAAATGTCTGCAGTAATGCAAGAGAGCTTCTAGAATTCGCTATAATGGGTGCTACGCAAGCAAGCGCAGTGAGTAAAATTAGCGAGCCTAGGGTTGCATTGCTGAACATAGGCCATGAAGAGCATAAAGGCACCACTATCATTCGCGAGGCGGCGCGTCTCCTACAGCAAACTGAATCAGTTAATTATGTCGGCTTTGTGGAAGGCAACGAGATTTTCATGGATAAAGCGGACGTGGTGGTCTGCGACGGTTTTTCCGGCAATGTCACCATTAAGACCAGCGCTGGGGTAGTCCGGGTGATTGAGCAAATGCTAAAGGAGCGCGCCTCCAGCAGCTTGTTCTCACGTATTTTGGCTCTTCTTGCGTCGCCTTTGATTAAGCAATTGCGCGCGCAGATTGATCCAGCACAGTTCAATGGGGCCAGCGTATTAGGCCTACAGGGAATTATTGTGAAGAGTCACGGCCATGCGCATAGCAATGCCTTCTACTTTGCGATCGAACAGGCGCTCAAAGAGGTAACGGACCGTGTACCGAGCCTTATCGCAGGGCGCATGGAAGCTTTGCAGCTTACTCATGGCGATGCGCTCGCCACACACGACTAAGTTTTGAATCTAGGAATTACTCTATGAAGAAATTTGGATTTGTATTCCCAGGCCAAGGATCACAGAAGGTGGGCATGCTCGGCGCTATTGCCGAACAGTATCCTGTGATCAATAGCAGTTTCGAAGAAGCATCCGCAGCCCTAGGAATAGATCTTTGGGCGATCGTCAGCGAAGATACGGACGGCTTACTAAATCAAACCCATATCACCCAGCCCGCACTTTTAACTGCGTCTGTCGCCTTATGGCGCCTATGGCAGGAACAGCGCGGGGCACTTCCAGAACTACTAGCAGGACATAGCTTAGGCGAATACTCCGCACTCGTTTGTGCCGACGTGCTCTCGCTTGGCGATGCCGTTAAATTAGTGCATAAGCGCGGACTCTATATGCAAGACGCTGTGCCTGCAGGCACCGGCGCTATGGCGGCTATACTCGGGCTTGACGATGAGAGGATCCTAGCGCTATGTGAGCAACACGCTCAAGGTGAAGTAGTGGCCCCAGCGAACTATAATTCTACTGGCCAAACCGTTATTGCCGGCAGTGTTGCCGCGGTAGAGCGTGCTATGGCAGCATGTAAGGAAGCTGGCGCTAAGCGTGCATTGCTTCTCAATGTTAGCGTGCCATCGCATTGCGCCTTAATGCTGCCAGCGGCGCAGCGGCTTGCGGGAGATTTAGAGGCAGTCGTTTTCAACACCCCGAAGGTGTCTGTCGTACAAAACATCAACGGGCGTGTTGCTAAGAACTCCGAAGACATCAAAGCCAATCTGCTTAAACAGTTGTATATGCCCGTACAGTGGGTGGAAACGATCGGATGCATGTGGGACTTCGGCGTTGGGCAATTAGTTGAGTGTGGCCCTGGCAAGGTTTTGGGTGGACTCATCAAGCGCATCGAGCCCAATATGGAAACATTCTCATTAGAAGAGCTGGACAGTTTCGCGCAAGCACGCGCGGACATCGCTCACTAAGCTCAACACTTAAAATTGGAAAACATTATGACTGATGTCAGCAAAAAAATTGCCCTTATCACTGGCGCAAGCCGGGGAATCGGCAAGTCCATCGCGATGACTCTTGGCAAACAGGGCATGATCGTTATCGGCACGGCGACAACACAAAAAGGTGCCGCCGATATTGCCAGCTATCTGCAGGAGGCCAAAATAGAGGGGACAGGCATGTGTTTGAATGTCGCCTCTGCGGACTCTATTGTCGAAGTGTTCGCCCGCATTGGGGCCGAGTATGGCGTGCCCCTAGTGCTGGTTAATAACGCGGGGATCACAAGAGATAATCTATTGATGCGCATGAAGGAGGAGGAGTGGGACGATGTGATCGACACCAATCTCAACTCACTTTATCGCCTCTGCAAACTCGTTGTGAAGGGCATGACCAAGGCACGCTGGGGGCGCATTATCAACGTCAGCTCCGTTGTGGCCTCAAGCGGTAACGCGGGGCAAACGAACTATGCTGCATCCAAGGCTGCCATCGAAGGTTTTTCGCGCTCGCTTGCACGTGAGATTGGCTCTAGAGGCATCACCGTGAACTGTGTTGCGCCTGGCTTTATCGATACGGATATGACCCGAGCGCTGAATGAGAAACAAATGGAGTCTTTCCTAACGCAGATTCCATTGGGCCGTTTTGGGCAAGTTGAAGAAATTGGTGCGGCGGTTGGCTTTCTTGCCTCGGATTCCGGAGCCTATATAACGGGTGAAACTCTCCATATAAATGGTGGAATGTACATGCCCTAATACTTTATAGATATCTTATAAGTAATTGTATTTATTTAATTTTCAGTGACGGTACCGAATTATTTTAGACTTAAAGATTACAACCCGTTAAAAATAGATGTAAACTTGCGTTTTCGATTATCCCAGTCGCTCAAATGATGGCTACATAATCAGAAGGCATTATCAAAAAATAAGTATTTAGGAGCTAATAATAGTTATGAGTAGCATTGAAGATCGCGTTAAGAAAATTGTCTGCGAACAGCTAGGCGTAAAAGAAGAAGAGGTTAAATCGTCTTCTTCATTTGTAGAAGATTTAGGCGCTGATTCTTTGGATACTGTGGAATTGGTTATGGCTCTGGAAGAAGAGTTCGAGACCGAGATTCCTGATGAAGAAGCTGAAAAAATCACTACGGTACAACTCGCCTGTGATTACATCAATTCGCATTTGTAAGAAATTTTAAGCTCTAAACTTAAGCTACTCCGGACATGCTCTGGAGTAGCTTTTATTTTGTCTGTAATAATAAGTCTGTGACACAGTATTATTCATCCGTAATGGAGAGCGACGCAGTGAACGGTAGAAGAGTTGTCATCACTGGCCTAGGTCTTGTTACCCCTCTCGGGAATAGCGTCGATTCGACTTGGCAGGCTATTAAAGAAGGGCGCAGCGGCATCAACATGCTCACCCAATTTGATACGGCTGAGTTCTCAACCCGTTTCGGTGGTTCCGTCAAAAATTTCGATTGCACCCCCTATCTCAGCGCAAAAGAAGCGCGGCGGATGGATGTGTTCATTCAATATGGACTCGCGGCAGGTGTGCAGGCAGTCACGGATTCGGGACTACTCGACAGCCCAGTCAATTTTGAGCGCATCGGCGTGGCAATTGGCTCAGGTATCGGTGGCATCAATACTATCGAAGACACTTCCAATCTCGTCCGCTTGTCAGGGCCTCGCAAAGTCTCTCCTTTCTTCGTGCCAGGTTCGATTATCAATATGCTTGGCGGCACGTTATCGATTCGCTACAACTTCCAAGGTCCCAACATCGCGATCACTACCGCGTGTACCACGGGAACTCACAATATTGGCGTGGCTGCCAATATGATTTGCAGCGGTCAGGCCGATGTAATGCTTGCTGGTGGCGCTGAGATGGCGACATCGCCAGTGGGGCTTGGAGGCTTCTGTGCCGCCCGTGCATTGTCCACGCGTAACGATGATCCACAGCGCGCCAGCAGACCTTGGGACAAAGATCGTGATGGCTTCGTGCTCAGCGATGGCGCAGGCATTATGGTGCTGGAAGAGTATGAACATGCGCGCAAGCGCGGCGCTAAGATCTATGCCGAATTAGCTGGTTTCGGGATGAGCGGCGACGCCTACCACATGACCTCGCCATCTGAAGGCGGCAAGGGTGCCGCGGCTTGTATGCGTAATGCCTTGGCCAGCGCGCAGTTGGACCCCTCGACAGTTCAATATATTAATGCGCACGGCACTTCGACCATTGCGGGAGACCTTGCGGAAACTCATGCAATCAAGAGCGTGTTTGGACCCAACGCTAAGCAATTAGCCGTCAGTTCCTCGAAGTCCATGCTAGGTCATCTGCTCGGTGCCTCTGGCGCTGTAGAAGCTATCATTTGCGCTCTCTCTATTCGTGATCAGGTACTAACGCCAACGATCAATTTAGATAATCCCGATGCCGAATGCGATTTAGACTATGTCCCCAATCAAAGCCGTGATGCGAAAATCGATGTCGCGCTTAGCAACTCCTTCGGCTTTGGTGGCACTAATGGCAGCTTGGTGTTCAAACGTCTGCAGTGAAACCGCGTAGGACGCTAACAACGTGTTGAAAGCGTCAATCTGGGAGGCGTCATGCTCGTAAATGGGCAGCATCAGAATCTACTTCCAGTCGCCGACCGTGCGGTGCAATACGGCGATGGTGCCTTCGAAACTATTCTAGTGCGCGGCCATCAACCCGTGTTTTGGCAGCAACACCTCGACAGGCTTCAAACCGCTTGCCACACCTTACAGATTCCAGCCGACCTTTCTCACTTACGTGCAGAAGCGGACACCTTAATTGCCGCTCACGGCGCCTCAGGCGTCTTGAAGATCATCATTAGCCGTGGCGCTGGTGGCCGTGGCTATGGCCCCCCAGAGTCACCTTTACCTACTCGAATCCTACAGATTCACCCAATGCCGCAAGACTATCTTCAACATGCGCGCGAGGGCATTCGTGTCTTCAAATGCAAGCATCCTTTGTCGAGCAACCCTGCGCTGGCCGGCCTTAAGCATCTCAATCGACTAGATCAGGTAATGGCGAGTCTCGAGTTGCCTGCCCAGTTTCAAGAGGGCTTGATGTGCAACACAGCGGGTGACCTAATCGAAGGGATTAAGTCCAACGTCTTTATGGTGATCGATGGCGTGCTGTTAACGCCCGAGTTGAGTCATTGTGGCGTGGCTGGCGTGATGCGCGCAGCCATCATCGCACGGTGCAAAGAGTATGCGAGTCTCAATGTCGCTGAGCGCAAGTTGGGCTTAGAGGATCTGGAGTCTGCGAGCGAGGTCTTGATTTGCAATAGTGTTCTGGAGATATGGCCCATTACACAGATTCAATGGAACCATGCCGTGCTGAGCTACGAAGTTGGCCCTGTTACTCGACGACTACAGGCCTTGATCTCTGAGGATGAGGCGAGATGAGAGTACGCAAGATTTTACTGCGCCTATTTCTAGTCAGCCTCTTTACTGGCGGCCTTGGACTGTGTGGGGCGTATGCCTACTTACAATATTATCTCGACAAGCCCTTAGCACTGCGCACGGAACAATTAATTGAAGTGACACCAGGAAGCTCGCTGCAACTAGTCGCGAGGCGTCTGCAGGAGGAAGTAGGCTTGGACTATCCACGCCTGTTTTCCTTTTGGGCAAGCAGAGAGGGTTTCGACCGTGCAATTCGCGCAGGCGAATTTGTCATTAGCCCGGGCATGAGTCCTCGAACGGCACTGCAACACCTATTAACAGGGCCATTGGTACAGTATCCCTTTACCTTTATCGAAGGAACTACAGTGCGAAGTGCACTCGATGCCCTTTGGGAGAGCCCGAAATTACGCATTACGCTGCGAAACAGTAGCGATGAAGAGATCCTTGCGGCAATTGGCGGCGAATTCCCAAGCTTAGAAGGGGCACTCTTCCCAGATACCTATTTCTACACGGCTGGCACCACCGACCTAGCACTCCTGCGTCGTGCCAGTACACGCCTGCAACAACTACTAGAGGTGGAATGGGCTTCCCGGGCGGAGAACCTTCCCTATGCAAGCCCCTACGAGTCCCTCATACTCGCCTCTATTATCGAGAAGGAAACGGGATTGCTCAGCGAGCGCGTACAGGTCGCTGGCGTATTCGTGCGTCGCCTGCAACGCGGTATGCGGCTGCAATCGGACCCCACGGTAATCTATGGTATGGGCGAGGACTATAACGGCAATATCCGCCGCGTAGATCTGGAGACTAATACCCCCTATAACACCTATAGGATAAGCGGTCTGCCCCCAACGCCGATCGCGATGACCGGGCGCGGAGCAATCCACGCAAGTCTCCACCCAAACGATGAATCTTATCTCTACTTTGTGGCCACAGGCGATGGAGGGCATCAGTTCTCCGCCACTCTCGAAGAGCACAATGCGGCAGTTAGGCGTTATCAGCGCCGAACAGCGCCCCAACAGAGCACTAATTGAAGGCGGTATAGCACGACATGACAGCCCGGTTTATCACCATCGAAGGAGGAGAGGGTGTTGGAAAGAGCACCAATATCCAGTTCATTACGGCTCGCCTACAGCAAGCCGGCATCGACTATGTTTTAACTCGTGAGCCCGGCGGCACCCCGCTAGCTGAGAAAGTGCGAGACATCTTGCTCAACGAGCATGACGAACCCGTGGCAGAAATGACCGAACTATTATTAATCTTCGCTGCCCGCGCCCAACATCTGCAACAGGTCATAATACCGGCATTAAGGGCCGGTAAATGGGTAGTTTGCGACCGTTTCACCGACGCGACCTATGCCTATCAAGGCGGTGGGCGAGGGCTAAGTCAGAGTGCCATCGCCGCGCTCGAAACCCTAGTACAAGGCAGTTTACGACCGGACCTGACCTATCTGCTCGATCTCGCACCTGACATTGGTCTTGCTCGTGCCAGCAAGCGTGCAGCCTTAGATCGCTTCGAATTAGAAAAAATCGAGTTTTTCGAGCGTGTTCGGGCCTGCTATCTAGAGCGCGCAAAAGCGGAACCTGAACGCTGTGTCGTGATCGATGCGGCTGCAGAGCTTGCGCGAGTGCAGGCCGATATTCTTGCCCATCTGGAGTCCTTATTATGAGCGAGGCGCTGATTAATACTCCATTGCCTTGGCATCGCGAGGCATGGGAGGCATTCCACCAGCAACTAACTAAGGGGCAGATTTCCCATGCCTTCCTGATTAGCGCAGAAGCACAGAGCGGCAAACGCCTGTTCGCAACAATGCTAGCGCAGTGGCTATTGTGTGAAACTCCTGAGCACAACCATGCCTGTGGCAAGTGTGGTGCCTGCCTTTTAAGCGCGGCGGGAACTAATCCCGATTTCGTCATCCTGCAACCGGAAGAAAAATCCAAGATTATCAAGATCGATCAGATTCGCGAGTTAAAGCAATTCATCGAGACTAGCTCGCACTCTTTCGGCAAACGCATCATCTTGTTGGACAGCGCTGAGAATCTCAATATTAATGCAGCCAATGCCTTGCTAAAGGGCCTAGAAGAACCGCCAGCCGATGTCATATTCCTACTCCTTAGCGACCGCCCCAAGTCAGTATTGGCAACTATATCCAGTCGCTGTCGTGCCCTGAAACTTCCGAAGCCCACGGCTACCCAATCCTTGCAATGGCTCGAAGCGAAGGCGCCGCAGACGCCAAGCGAGGAACGTGAGTTTGCGCTAGACTATGCGCAAGGCAGCCCTCTGCGGGCTTTGCAGACTATTGAGGACGAGAGTGCAAAGCGCAAGAGAACGCTGAGCAATGACCTATTGACCGTGATGAGCGGGCAGGAGATAGTCAGCAAAATGGTCAGTCGATATTTTAAGAACGACGCTCCCGACGTCCTTAACGTTCTGTCTTATTGGTTAAGCGTGTTAGTTAAATTTCAGATATCGGGCAATAAAACCTTAGTAAAGGGGCGGGCACTTCAAAAAGCCGCAACACTTATTCCGGATCAGTCCATGCAATCACGAGCGTTCTCCTGCGCATTGCTGGACTTATATCAGAACGTCTGCGTTGCCCAAACACAGGTAGCGAGTGTTTCTAATCCGAATATGCAGCTGCTTCTAGAGGACCTCTTGCTACAATTGCAGCATCTTTTTAAACAGGAAGCACACGGTTGAATATGCCTGTGGTAGAAGCAGAGAATCGGCCAGCAAAACACGGCATCTTGTCATTGACCATCAATGACAAGGCTGTGCTCTATGCTGCCTATATGCCATTCCTTAAAAATGGCGGCCTCTTCATTCCGACGACACGCAGCTACGAGATGGGCAACCAAATCTTCATGCTTCTTAAGCTAATGGATGATGGAGAGCGTATTCCCATTGCCGGCACCGTGGTTTGGATTACTCCCGAACTCGCACAAGGTAATCGCTCTGCTGGTATAGGCATACACTTCAAAGATGCGAAGGGCGCGGTTCGAAATAAGATTGAAACCATACTCGCCGGCAGCCTCAATTCAGACAAACCCACAAACACGATGTGAGAAACTCAATATGATTTACTTTTCCAAGAACACTCTACGCAAACCTTTTTTTTCCTTTAGTGCGCTTCTGTTAGGTGTGCTTGTCTTATCCGGTTGTCAGCAGCAAAACAACAGCACCGCGATAGCAGCAGAAACCTCCAGCGAATCGACGACGGTATTGCAAGTATTGAAAGACCCCTCATGCGGTTGTTGCGAAGGCTGGGTGCAGCATGCCAGTGAGCGCGGTTTCGTCGCGCAAATTAGTCATCCTCAAAATCTTAATGCAGAGAAACTTAAACTGGGTATCGCGCCACAGTTTCAATCCTGCCACACAGCAATCTCTCCCGAAGGTTATGTTTTCGAAGGCCATATTCCTGCCAATATCGTGCAACGTTTCTTAGACGAGAAGCCTGCGGATGCCATTGGCCTCGCCGTACCAGGCATGCCCATGGGCAGCCCAGGCATGGAGATTGGGGATCAATTTAGTCCCTATGATGTGATGGTCCTGAAGGCCGATGGTAGCGCACAGGTTTATGCCCACATCGCGACGAAGAACGAACAGTATTAGGATTAACTTAATTGTTGTGCGACAGTTTTCGCAATCGCGAGGCTCGCGGTAAGCCCGGGAGATTCGATGCCAAACAACTGCAGCAAGTCAGGCACACCGTGAATATCTGAGTTTTGCAGGACAAAGTCCATAGCCTGGCCCGTCGCGGAGTAGAGTTTTGGCCGCACACCCGCGTAGTCTGGCACTAATTGCGCGGGATCCAGGCTCGGATAATAACGCCGTATCGCTTCCACAAATTGCGCCTTGCGCTCCACATTCACCCGATAATCGACCGTCTCAATTGCCTCGATATCCGGCCCGAAACGCACTGCTCCACCAATATCTATGCTCGCGTGTATACCCAGCCCGCTCGTTTGCGCGGCAGGCAGGGGATAAATTAAGTGTTGAAAAGGTGGCCGTCCATTGAGCTTGAAATAATTGCCCTTGCTAAGCAACAATTGCGGGATGTGCGCGCTCGCAATTCCATCGATACGGGAGGCCAATGTTTGAGCCTCTAGGCCCGCTGCATTAATCAATGCGTTGCATTGAAACTTAAACGCTTCGGACTGCCCGAACTCTCCACTCACAGTGTGTACTTCGAAACCCTTCGCGCCGCACAACACTCGCTCCACACTAGTGCGACACACATATTCCACGCCGGCCATCTGCGCCTGTGTGAGAAGTGAGTGCATTAGACCATGACTATCTACAATACCGGTGTTGGGGGAAAACAGTGCCGCGCTTGCCTCAACAAGTGGCTCCTTTTCCCGCAGTGCTTTGCGATCGCACCAATGTAGATCAAGCACCCCATTGTTGCGCGCTCGTTCGGCCAGCGCCTGTAGCGTTTCCAACTCGAACTCTTGTGCGACGATGTACTTCCCGAGGCGTCGATGCGCAATGTCATGTTGACGACAATAATCGTAGAGTAGGGTGTTTCCCTCCACACACAGGCGCGCCTTCAAAGAGCCAGGTTGGTAGTAGAGGCCAGCATGAATCACTTCGCTATTGCGGCTACTTGTTTCCTGTCCAAAACTGGCGTTCTTCTCGAGCAAGAGAATCGAGTAAGAGGGCGGCTTGCTGCGCGCAACTGCCTCGGCGATCGCAATCCCGATGACACCGGCCCCCACGATACAGAGATCGAAGTGATCCATTTAACGTTCTACTTCATTGTGGAAGATGCGTCGGAATGTGAAATTAATTCGCGGTTCATACACGTCTTTGACCTTGGCGATACGGTGTCGCCAATACTGCTGAGTGCTACCTTTCATGATCAATAAACTGCCATGGTTTAGCAAGATTTTCACAGCCTGAAGCGACTTCTTATAACGATGCTTTAACTCGAACACACGGCTTGTGCCGAGGCTCAATGACGCGATAACTGGCGCCTTACCTAATTCAGTCTCGTCGTCGCTATGCCAATCGACACTATCTGCGCCATCGCGATAATAATTTGCTAATGCAGAATTAAACGAGTGTGCAGAAAGTGTTTCGATGCGTGCTTTTATCTTACTGAGGAATTGGGGCCAAGGCTGTGGGCTCAACACTAAGTTAGAATAGGAGTACTGCGCCTCCGGGTCACCGAGCCAGCATTGCAGGCGCGGAATCAGAATCAATTTCCCCGCAATGCTTATACGATCTTGTCGCCATGGTAAGCCTGTGGTGCATTGTTGCATGAGCACATCAGCCTCTGTCTCGGTAAACGCATTGGGGAAGTAATGTAGCTGTCCATCTTCTATAGGCAGCGCAATTCCGTTCTCAAGATCATCGAACAGGCCTAGTACAGGTTCTTTAACGAAAGACATGAGAGAGTCTCTTCGAGAAGTCAATCAAGGAGATCGAGAAGAGCCTCGATCTTTTGAGTGGAAAGGGCACCGAGCTTACTAAGTAACTGTGAATCCAGTTTTAAATGCTCGTCGGCACCTGGGCGCGACTCGCCTTTTACTTGCTCGATGTAGCGGCCAAGAAGAAGATTTATCTCAGTATTCATACTGCGATTATGGTGCCGGGAGACATGTTTTAATTTCTCCAGCAAATCTGCAGGCATGCGCAGCACGAATTTACTCATCTCGGGTTTAGTCGATGCCTCGGGAGTGGCGCCCATACTCAAATCAGTGCCCACCGGCACAAACTCGGTATGTTCCGAAGAATAGTTTTGCTGCATGCTATCTGTGTTAGCTTGTTGTGAGTCTGATTCGGGAGAGTCCCAGCACATAAAGAAAGCCTGTATTCGCGCAAATTTATTTGTGATCATAGCTGTAACAACCCACTGACTCAACACTCAATAACGCATTGATCCTACAAAGGAAGCCCTAGAAATTGACTAATTACGATTACGACCTCTTCATTATCGGTGGAGGCTCTGGTGGCGTGCGAGCTGGCCGAATTGCAGCCAGTCTTGGTGCCAAAGTCGGCATGGCGGAAGAGCGCTATATGGGCGGGACCTGTGTCAATGTAGGCTGCATCCCCAAGAAACTCTATAGCTATGCAGCACATTATGCGAAAGACTTCGCCGATGCCCGCGGGTATGGCTGGCAATTCCCCGTGGCGCCCGAGTTCAATTGGGACACCCTAGTGGCCAATCAGAGCAAAGAGATTGGCCGCCTGAGCACAATCTATCAATCCATGATGAGAGGCGCTGGAGCGGAAGTATTTCACGAACGTGCCACGCTGTTAGACGCTAATACGGTGCAGTTGCAAAGCCGCAAAGTTACCGCGAAGGAGATCCTGATCGCGACGGGCGGCTGGCCTTTCGTGCCACAGTTCCCCGGCAGTCAGCATGCTGTCACCTCAAATGAAGTCTTCTCCCTAGATAAGTTCCCCAGATCAATCCTGATCGTCGGAGGTGGATATATCGCCGTCGAGTTCGCCGGCATCTTTGCTGCCTTGGGCGTTAAAACCTGTGTTTCTTACCGCGGTACGCATCTATTACGAGGCTTTGATGCGGAGGTCGCTGCGGCCTTTACTACGGAGTTAGAAAAATCCGCTAATCTTCACTTACAGTCGAACGTCGAGGAAATTACGGAACAAGGAAGCCGTCTACGCGTACGCTTTGATCGCGGCGATGATATTGAGGTTGATACCGTTCTGTTCGCCACAGGCCGTCACCCAAATACCGCTAAGTTAGGCCTAGAACAACTAGGTGTAAAACTCGCCAAAAACGGCGCAGTGATAGTAGATGAAACCTTTACCACAAATATCCCTAACATCCACGCAGTGGGCGATGTTATCGACCGTGTTGCCTTGACGCCCGTAGCACTTGCGGAAGGCCAAATTCTCGCCCAGCGCCTGTTCGGCAAGGGTAATAAGGAGATGAATTACGACAATATTCCAACCGCGGTGTTCTGCCAGCCGGAGATTGCTTGCGTGGGTCTCACTGAGGAGGATGCGCGCGAACGCTATGACGAGGTCCTGGCCTACCGAAGCCAATTCACACCCTTACGGCATACCTTAAGCGGGCGTAATGAGAAAACCTTCATCAAACTTCTTGTGGATGCCAAGACGAATAAGGTGCTAGGCGCCCATATGATGGGAGAATACGCCGCCGAGATTATGCAGGGAGTGGCTATTGCGATAAAGGCAGGCGCCACCAAAGCAGACTTCGATGCGACTCTCGGAATTCATCCTAGCGTTGCGGAGGAATTCGTAACCATGCGAACGCCATCGTAATCACGATGCTCTGATGCCAATCCTATTGAAACTGATCGGATCAGACTCTGGATGCACGCTATGTTCGTACAAACCATCCCAACGATGATGAAAGGCATACTTTATTACGAACTGGCGCGCTGGTGATGACTATATATAGAGGGATGGTTAATAAGGTCTGAACGTAGAGTTAATCTTACTTACAAGGTAAAGCATAAGATCGAAGGCTTTATTGGCTATAAATAACATTAGATTTAAGGCTTAACTATCTGAGCGTGCTTAAAAGTCTTTACTTTCCCTATTTCCGGTAATAATAATTACCGGAAATATTAAGCTATGGATCGTTATGGCATTTCTTGTGAATCTTACGAAACCCAATCAACACCCCCGCCTCTGTTAAAACTTAGCGAAGAGCCCCAACGAGCCAGATTGAAATGATACCGGCAGCAACGACAAATTTTCCGAACTAGCGGAATCGTTGACTCAAGGAAAAAGCCGCAAGAACTAACTAGTAACAGTAATTGCTGCCAGCGCTTTGTGGGCATATGGAAACTGTTGTACTGACGGCAATAAACTACCCAAATGAAGATCTCTTACTCGAGCAGTCTTTAAGTTTGGTTTATTTCTATGTGCGCGGGCGCACAGAACGCAAAGCCTAGAACCGGCGATAATGCGCGTGTAGAAATGTTTGATGAGACAAAGCAGTAAAATTGAACCAATCTACGGGGCAATATTCAGCGTAAGTACGACAGACACGAATCTGAAGGCTGAATAGCTATTTCAAAAGCAGCAAGAATATTGGCTCAAGACATTGATATTTAAATAGTTACTACTAGTATAGAGACAAGCAAGTTGGTTTTCCTCGCCCCTTATAATGCCTCACCCGACTTGAGAACTGCGTACCCTCCTTTGGGCATAAACTTGCTACGTAAAAACCCCGCGAATCTGCGGGAAAATAAAGTTGCAGAATCTATTGACAGCTGTATAAGTTAATAAGACTATGCGCGCCCACAACGATCGACCTGCTTTTTAGTGAAGACGAGAATTCAATTCTCACGGAGAAATAAATGAAAACTACACGATCCATTGGTACAGCACACATCTGTTTGCTTGCTTGCCTCTTGAGCCCAGTTGCTTTGGCTGCAGAACCAGGGATTTATGCCGGCGTCAATTTAGGCCGCGCAGCCTCAAAGATTGATAAAACCCGCATCACTGATGAACTGTTCAAGCCCGGCTTTACCTATACAAGCCGTCGCTCTGATACAAAAGACTTTGGTTTCAAGGTTTACGGTGGCTATCAATTCACTCCTTATTTCGCCTTAGAAGCCGGCTATTTCGATCTAGGCAGCTATAACTTAGACACGGCAATATTGCCTCCAGGTCTTCTACTTAGCGACATGGGCGTCAGAGGCATCAATTTCGATGCAGTAGTAACTCTGCCCGTTACTGACAAGATGTCGGTATTTGCCCGCGCAGGCATGAACAAAATCCAATTGGATAGCGACTTCTTTGGTTCTGGCTCAGCCTCCAAAGGCGTCTACCCATCTGGCCGCCGCCGCGATACACACGAGAAGTTCGGTGTTGGTATGGGCTACGAGATCAACGACAAGGTCAGTGTTCGTGTTGAAGCCGAGCGTTACAACCTGGCTGACGTTATCCGTCGCGATGGCAACGTGAATCTTTACTCTGTAGGCCTTGTGTATAGTTTCGCTAAAGCTACGCCTGCGCCAGTAGCTGTTGTTGCTCCTAGACCAACACCAGCACCTGTTGCTGCCCCGGCACCCACTCCAGCGCCTGCACCAGTTGTTACGACTTTGTCAGCTGATTCTTTCTTCGCTTTCGACAAATCAGATTTGTTGCCAGCTGGACAGCGTGAACTTGACACATTGGCTACTAGCCTTCGCGGCACAGATTACGAAGTTATTTCTGTAACTGGTCATACTGACCGCCTCGGCCGTCAAGCATACAACTTAGCTCTATCTACTCGTCGCGCTGAAGCTGTGAAAGCTTATCTTGCGACTAAGGGTATTCCTGCAGCTAAGATCACTGCACGCGGCGTAAATGGCGCGAACCCAGTGACAAACGCTTCTGCATGTCCAGGCACGGTGGCTACACCAGCTTTGATCGCATGTTTACAGCCAGATCGTCGCGTAGAAGTAGAAGTGACTACACGTCGCTAATCCTTCTGCACTCATAAGGCATTAGCCTAATGAGCACAGCGAGATAAATAGAAAAAGGGGCTCTTAGCCCCTTTTTCTATGCCTTAATTTTAAGTACTTGCTTAAGCCCTTCCCTAATCGCCTAGTCTATTGATCGCGTGGCGCGGGTGGTGTCCAGTCGCAGCTTGCGCACTGCGCAGACATGCCGCGGTCATCCATCACAGCGAAGATGAAATCTCGCCAGACTTCGTTGGGCTGCCAGACAGTGTTCATGTCAGCCTTCGCCTCTGCGATATCGACGCCCTGATAGAGCACGCGGTAGAGAAAACTGAAAGCAGTGGCCCGCGCGTTTACCTGACAATGTAGAAACGTCTTGCTCTCCGGCTCGCGCTGCATAGCATCGGCAAACGCATCGAAGTCACGAATGGTGGGATTATTGAAGTCTACTGCTATATGTAGGTAGTCCATTCCAAGGTCTTTAACTATTTGATCCTCATCGGGAATCGCGGTGCGGCCATTATTGAAGGCGATGTAGATGACGCGATCGTAGCCTGCCTCTTTAATCAGCGGCAATTGCTCGCGGCTGGGCTGGCCTGCGCTTGAGAATAAAGGCGTGTATTGGCGATAATTCAGAATCTCGTTCAGGTTCTGACCGTCCTGAGCACTGGCCACACTCGTCAGCGCAAACAGGGCTGCGCTTACAACGCCTTTGACAAAAACAGAGATCACGGTGTGGCGAATTGATTGACTAGCATGTTGCATGGTGGTTTCCCCAGTGGTTTATGCGCCCGGTGGCTGCGCTGTGGTCAAATACATCGCCCGCAGAATAGCGCAGTCTATTCCTAATGCGCCAGAGTCAACCGAGTGCTAAACCAAAGTATGCAGCACAATGGGCATAAGCTCTTTACAATGGCATTCAGAGGTTCCCTTGTATGAAAACACCCAAACAACCCAGCGCGCTGTTCGACACGCTTGAGGAGATGCCCAATCCCTTCAAGCACCCTGCCCGCTCTCTCAGCCATTTAATCGAAGCCGCGCCTCAGGATGCCCTTCCCGACTATCAGTATGCCTGCGAATTCCTCTACAGCTATCGCGGTAGCCCCGACACCTTCTCCACCTATCGACGCGAAATAGAGCATTTCCTGCAGTGGTCTTGGCTGGTTGTCAATAAATCCCTAGCGCAAGTCAAACGTGAGGATATTGAAGACTATGTGGAGTTCGCACGTAGCCCCCCTGTCACCTGGATAAGCAGTAAAAATGTAGCGCGCTTCCTCAATCGCGACGGTGGGCGCCTACCTAATCCGGAATGGACCCCCTATGTCAGCGCCGACGGCGAATACGTATACTCTCAAGCGGGCCTTCAATCTTTATTTAGTGTGTTAAGTAGCTTCTTTAACTTCTTGATTCAAGAGAATTATTTAAACGCAAATCCCGTATCCCAAATACGCCAAAAGAGTAAATTTCTGCGCAAGCAGCAATCGAAGACACAGGTGCGTCGCCTCTCGCCATTGCAGTGGAGTTTCGTGATCGAGGCCGCCGAACACCTCGCAGCGCAAGACCCAACCACTCACGAGCGCACGCTGTTCGTCATGAACGCCTTGTTCGCCATGTATCTGCGCATATCCGAATTAGTCGATACACCGCGTTGGTGCCCGCAGATGGGACATTTCCAACGCGACCCCGAGGGTAATTGGTGGTTCCTAACCGTCGGCAAGGGCAATAAAGAGCGTGAGATATCCGTGAGCAACCAAATGTTAGATGCTCTTCGCCGCTATCGGCTAACCAGGGGCTTGACCGCCCTGCCCATGCCCGGTGAGACTGCGCCACTCATTCACAAGACCCGCGGCAAAGGCGGCATCACCAGCACACGCCAGATTCGCGGCATCGTGCAAAAATGTTTCGATCATGCGCAAGAAAAGCTTAAGAAAGAGAGTTTCATAGATGAGGCAGAGCGCCTAGCAGCCGCCACCGTGCATTGGCTGCGTCACACCGGCATCTCCGAAGACGTTAAGTTTCGCCCGCGCGAACATGTGCGTGACGATGCGGGACATGGCTCAAGCGCTATCACTGATCGCTATATCGATGTGGAGCGTGCCGAACGCCACGCAAGTGCACGCCAGAAGCCTATAAAGAGTGATTAAAACAGATCAATGTGGAGGGAATCTGGACTTTTTTGCCTTTCTGCCCGTATATGTTCACGATAGACTGAATTCCTTGTGAAAGGTTTACGAATAGCAGTTAAACAGGACTGGTAATTGGATGCGCGCTTGGTTTATAAGTGTGCAAGAACTCCTCGAGTCACACAGACAAAAACGGTGTAAAGCAATATGACTAAAGCAGAAATTGCGCTAACGCGCGCGCAGAGCCTTTTAGGCTTCAAAGCAGCGAAAAGTCTTACCCCTATTATCGCTCTAATGTTCGCCTTGGGCACGTACAGCATCGATGCCCAAGAAGTCGAAATACTGAACCCGGTTTTAGATGTCGACTCGCTCTACACCGAACTTAGCTCTGAACCCGTTTACGGTAAGACCGCTGCAGAACTTCTAAAGGAACTCGAAGATAAGCACTATTCGCGCATACTGTTTGACGATCAGTTCTCCCATACCGTGTTCGATGCCTATATCGACGCGCTAGACGGCTCTAAACTTTATTTCCTGCAGTCGGATATCGATGCCCTCTCCGTCTATCGCGATGCACTGGACGACACCTTGAAAAGTGGCAGCATCGATCCGGCATTTGAGATCTATAACCTCTACCATCACCGTCTACTTGAGCGAATGGTCTACGCTATCAATGAAGTCGAGAACAATCTCGACTCGATCGACTTCACACTCGATGAATCGATTGAAATCGATCGCGAAGAGGCGCCTTACGCTCAAAGCGTAGCCGAGCTAGATGAACTGTGGCGCCAGCGTGTAAAGAACAGCGCGCTCAGCCTGCGCTTGGCGAAACTCGAACCAGAGAAGATCGAAGAGCGCCTCAGCAAACGCTACCGTAATCAATTGACACAGGTCATGAAGACGAATAATCGCGATGTCTTCCAGTCCTACTTGGCGACCGTTGCGAGCACGATCGATCCACATACTAGCTATTTCTCCCCACGGGACTCTGAGAACTTCAATATGAGCCTGCGCCTATCGCTGCAAGGCATTGGCGCGCAGCTTACCACCGAGGACGAGTACACGAAGATTGTGGAGCTCATCAAAGGCGGCCCCGCTGAACGTGGCAACGAGTTAATGGCAGGTGATCGCATCATCGGCATCGCGCAAGGTGAAGATGGCGAAATAAAAGACGTTATCGGCCTGCGCTTGGACGACGTTGTCGACCAGATTCGTGGGGAGAAAGGCACTGTCGTACGCCTAAGCGTGATCCCTGCGGACGCCACCGGCGAGACCCAGTCTCATGAGGTATCCATTACCCGTGACACGGTGAAACTCGAGGATCAGTCGGCCAAGAAGGAAGTCATAGAAGTCAGCTATAACGGCAGTCAATATAAGGTGGGCGTCATCAAACTCCCTACTTTCTACTTCGATTTCGAAGCAGCCTCTGCTGGTCAACCCGATTTCAAGAGTTCTACGCGTGATGTGAAGGCGCTGCTGGAGGAGCTCAAGGCTGAGGGCGTTGAGGCGGTCGTTATGGACCTGCGGGACAATGGCGGCGGCTCTCTTACCGAAGCAAACGACCTAGTGGGCCTGTTTATCGATACTGGCAACACTGTGCAGATCCGCTATTCGGGCCTGCGCAACGGCTTCGTCCGCGCCTATGGCGATGGTAACCCAGAGGTCACCTACTCCGGGCCTCTCGGCGTCCTTACAAACCGTGCTAGCGCCTCCGCGTCCGAGATCTTTGCCGGCGCGATTCAAGACTATCAACGCGGGATTATTATCGGCGGCCAGACCTTCGGGAAAGGCACCGTTCAGGAAATCATTCCTATGAACTACGGGCAGGTAAAATTGACTCGCTCTAAGTTCTATCGTATCTCCGGCGCCAGCACGCAACACCGCGGCGTGATGCCAGACATCCTCTTCCCGGACCGCTATAGCGCAATCGAGGAAATGGGCGAAAGCAACCTCGATGGCGCACTTCCCTGGGACACAGTGCGCCCTGTTGAGTACAATACTTACTTTCCAATCAAAGACGTACTTGGCGATCTTCAGGCAAAACATGATGTGCGAGTCGCCAGTGATCCTGACTTCATTTACCTTGCAGAACAGATCGAACGCTCTCGCGAATTGCGCGAACGCACTACGCTTTCGTTAAACGAGGAGGTAGTTCGTAAGGAACGCGACGAGAGCCGACGCAATGAGTTTAATGCCAATAATATGCGACTTTTCCTCAAGGGCCTGCCCTTAGAAGTCTGGAAAGAGCCTTCAGAGGAAGACCTCGATCCCGAGAGCGTAGCGATCGCGAGTACCGATGAGGAAGAGGAAGAAAAGAAGGAAGATGATCCTCTACTACTAGAAAGCAGCTATATTTTAATCGATATGGCGAAGGCCCTAGGTAACCCGATGACGGCGGATAACAGCGCTGCCTTGAGCACTGCAACTCGATAAAAAGGCCCCCTACACAGATAGGGCCTTAGTGCACGATGGGTACCAACAAAAACGCTCAATAGGGTCTCTATTGAGCGTTTTTTTTTGAACTTGAAAAAGGTTCTTAGTCTTTGACTGAATTGAGCGATCTACAGATCAATACTTTTTGGACTCGGCCCGAAACCCGAACTTAGGCATCACGATCCTAAGCGATAGCGCAGCTTGACGACCAAGGTACTTCCTAAAGGATTGTCCCAAGAGCTCTCGAAGAGCTCATCGAAGTCCATAAGCGCACTGCGGCGATTATCACCCTTGGTATACACGACGAAAAGGTCGGACAAGGGCGCTATCTGCCAGCGATAGCGCAACTGGAAGTTCAACTGTGACAAACCGAAGCTATCGGAAGGGCCTGCAGGTTTGTCCACTTTGATGAGATCGCGGTTCTTGGTAATGGCATTCGCAGGCAGGTAGTAGAACTCGTCTTCGACGGCCTCGATGCCGACCCACTGCAGGGCCACACTGAGTTGCTGACGCGAGGTCAAGAAATAATCGAAACTCGCGTCGAAGCGCCACTGCTCAGCCTGGAATGTAGTGAAATCTTGATTCTCTTGATACAGCAACCAGCCATCGCGATCGTCATAGCTAATCTCGCTGGAAAGCGCGATATTGTCTTGAGGGCGCCAAGTGATGCCCGCATTCACACTCTCGCTATTACCACCGACAAACTCGCCAGAGGTAGAAAAACCGAAGGTATAGCTTACCGGCTTCGCCGTGTTGGTCTGATAACTAAAATTGGAGTTAGTGCGCGCAGAGGTCGCAAAAGTGCCATGCCCGAAGCTGTTCTGGTCGTCGTAGCGCTTGGGAAAGTGCTGCAGGCCAATATTAATGCGATCTAGATTGTTTAGTGTCACGGCGGCACTCAAGACTGGGATAGCGTTATTGGTACGATCGCCATTACCATTTTCCTCATAACGCAGGAAAGGCGTAAAGCGGAAATTACGCACGATCTGTAAGTCAGACTTTACCCATTCGAAGCGATACCAGAGCTCCCGTGCATCGTTGCGCTCTTGGAAACCGAAGTCATTCACATTGAAGGTGTCATCCAAATAGGTCATCTGGAAGTTGTGGCGTATCCCCTGTCGAGGCGTATAAACCACGTCAGCGAACATACCCGCACCCGAACCAAGCGTATCGGTATCTGTGCGAATGACCTGCCCATCCACGTTCCAGCGCCCACCGGTAGTGAGATAATGGAAATCTACGGCATGGACTTCGGCATCGGACTCGGGGTGCTGTACCAGCGAGCCGATATAGCCCAAGCCACGGTAGGCCGCGCCCTTACTGTCCTCATAGATCATGCGGAAGGTACCGAAATCTCGGCCATCCTGAAAATAACGTTTACCGCCCGCGAGGAATTCACTCTCATCCTCGAACGCTGTCATCACGCCATAGCGTACCGCACCCACCTGGCCAGTCATCTTTACGGCACCGAGCAAGTCCGTCGGGCGAATCCGTTCACGCGTAGGCAAGCCGACCCCTGCGGGTAGTTGAGGCGGCCGCGGACGTGCGCCAATGCGTCGGGTGTTAACGATAGAGAGTCGCTTGCCATTGCTGCCAGTGGAGCGCGGCGTGGTGTTGAACACCTCTTGGCCCTCTTGGAAGAACAGACGCTTCTCCGGGAAGAAGGTTTCGTTCGCGGTCAAATTCACAACCACGTTGTCCGACTCAGTCGACCCGAAATCGGGATTCGCCGCCGCTGTCATCTGGAAGTTACTAGAGGGGCGCCAGAACACATCGAATCCCGCCTTATTCTGCAGGTCGCTGTCGATCTCATCGTAGGTAGACGAGACATAGGGGAACACACTCCACTGCTGGCGCACATCCACGCCCTCGAGCTCTAGCAAAGGCAGATTGCTCATGAAGATAGAGCTCGATTCCGGGATCGGGGGCCATGCCCAAGTCTGATTGAGATAGGCAACCTTACGCTCAGTATAGATACCGATACGGCGTACAGCATCTTCGCGCGGCATCGCCATTTGGCCCCATGGCACATAGAACTCCGCGCTCCAGCCATTCGCAGTCTGTTGTGTCGCACCATACCAAGCACCATCCCATTGGGTCGTGTAATTGCGCTCTGGCAGCACTGTGCCGTCTGCCTGATTGTTCCCAAGGGCTAGCGTCATCCAATAGGCGAACAGGCCTTGGCCGGAGGTATCCAAGGTGATGGAGACTGAGTCTCGGTCGATAGCAGTATTATCGCGGGTGCTGATGCGTTGCACGATACTGTCTGTGGGCTGCTCCAGATCGAAGCTGATGTAGATGCCGCGCTCGGTATAGAAGATCCGCACAGCCGTGTCGAAAGGCACATTCTCGAGAGTATCTGGGTCTATCACCCGCATTTCATTGATCGGCGCTATACGCCCCCATACCGCCTCGTCTATGTTCCCATCGACATCCACCTGCGCACTGCTATGCGCAAAGCGTTGCAGTGTTAAAGCGCTACCATTGCTGAGGGTTAGCTCTACGGGTGAATTCGTCGAATCTTGACTATGAGAGAAGGAGCTGAGGAAAAACAGGCAAAATAGTGCCGGGAAAACTACACGGAATTTCAATCGATTCACCTTTGTTTTTAAGATTGGTAGGTGTAATGCACCTGATTTGCTTACGAAAAAAGACGCGTAGCATAAACCGTGCGCAAAATTCCGTCTAGAAAGAACGATAGACCCCTGCCCGTGAAGCCTTAGTTAGCAACGGGCAGAGTTGCCTCCTAAGCTAACACTTAGGCTAAAGGCGCGCACTGGTCGCCGAGATATCCCCCACCGCCGCAATAGTCTAGATGTTGCAATTGAATGTGGATGCTATCGGGGTCGGAGAAATACAACTCCGGTGTACCGCCCTCGGCACCGCCGCGGTTCGGCATGCGCAGGCTGATCCAATGGACCAAGGCTGGCGTGTCATTATCTTCCTTGCGTGGCGTGATCCCTACGCTCTCTAGCTTCGCCTGTAGAGATTCCACTGTGAAGTCTTCCACACTCATGCTCACATGGTCCATGCGGCCAGGACGAGTTGGCACTCCCTCTTGTGCACCGCCTACAAACATGAGGAATTGCTTGCCATCGCCCACCCCTACCGTAGGGCTCGTAGGCCCTTGATAAGCTTGATATTTAAGGCCAAAAAGATCGAGATAGAACTGGTTAGTATGTGGCGCATGGCTCATAAAATTGGTGAAGTGATTGATATCTTGAAGAGCCATTAGACCAGCACCATTGGGCGCGGCGATATTGCTGCATTGCCCATTGCCGCTGCCGCAGTAAGAGGAGGCACAGAGTTGGAAATTGAGGCCTTCTTTGCCAGCGAAGGCGATGGCCTGCTGATTCAAGGGCCAGAAGTGCATCGCCCGCTTCAAGTTGTCCGGCTCGTTCGCGGCATTGGCATCGTTGGCGAAGCCATGGGCCTGGAGCTGAGAGGAGAGAGCTTGGGCATTAAAATCGCGAACGCTGAGCCCAATATGAGTAATTCCAGGTGTTTCGCCCGTCAGGAGTGGGCGCAGCGACATGAATTGCGGCCCATTGCCGATGCGCAGACACACGGTATCGCCAACTCGCGCAGTAATCGGCATGCCGAATAACTGCTGATAGAAGGCTACTGATCGCTCGACGTCGCTAACCCGCAAGCCAAAAGTATGCAGCTTCTGTACGGCGATCGAATCGGCTCCGGACTGGGCGTGTAAGAGTGAAGCGAATGGCGCAAAGGCAGCCATCTGCAACAATCTGCGCCGCGTCAAATTGGGAGAGTACGAACTATCGCGTTGGTGGGGCGTGTATTCTTCGGGTCTTTTCATTATTATCTCCGCTACCTTTTAACTTAGACTTGGCCCATCTATATCGGGTTTCGACTATAACGCGCGCTGCGTGAATCGCAAAATGAATCGGTCGATTTCCCGCTTCGAACTGGCAGTAATAATAAAATGGAAGCTTTCTATGACATCTCTCACCCCTAAGACCGGACTACAGCTCGCAAGTATTGTAGCGTTGTTTGCTCTTTCTCCTTTGGGCGTCGCCCAGACAACCCTCATAAGTGATGTGCACGGCTACACAATCAATGCAGACCATCAGATGGTGGAGTTCAACGCACTGCAATTTAGCGATGGCAAAGTCGACAGGCTCTACAGTGCTGGTGATGAACTGCCCGAGGATGCGCAGATACAGCGAATAGATGGGCAGGGCAAGACCCTGCTAAGTGGTTTGGTTGATGCACATGGCCATGTCCTCAGTTACGGGCTCAGCCTGCTCAGAGTAGACCTCACTGGCACGCAATCAGAGCGCGAAGCCGTCGAACGCATTCGTGCCTTCCGAGACGCCAATGGCAGCCTCGAATGGATTCAGGGGCGTGGCTGGAATCAAGTGCTATGGGATAGCAATGAATTCCCATCGGCGCAGAGCCTTGATGAATTTTTCGGGGAAACGCCAGTTTGGCTAAGCCGTGTCGATGGGCATGCGGGTTGGGCCAATGGCGCCGCTATGGAGCTCGCCGGAGTCAACGCAGCCACAGCAGATCCCGCTGGTGGCCAGATCATACGAGATGCGGAAGGCCGCCCTACTGGCACGTTCGTCGATAACGCGATGGATTTGATAACCACTAATATCCCGCAACTCAGTGTACAAGAGCAGGCTTTTGCCTTGCGCCGCGCAATGTCTGAATTGGCGGCACAAGGGCTGACCAGTGTCCACGATGCGGGCATCTCCAGCACTACTGTAGACGCTTATAAGCTTCTGCTCGAAGAAGGCTCCCTACCCATTCGCGTCAATGCAATGTTAGCTGCGGGAGATCCACGCTTACCCGAACTCCTCGCTGCCGGACATTATGCGAGTGAGGATGGCACCTTCACGATTAATAGCATCAAGATCGCTGCCGACGGCGCATTAGGGAGTCGTGGCGCCGCATTGATCGAAGATTACAGTGATATGCCTGGGCATAGAGGACTTCTCCTGCTAGAGCCCGAGCGCATGTTTGAGGTAATGGAGATGGCGATGAAAGCCGATTTTCAAGTGAATGTGCATGCCATCGGCGACAATGCGAATAAGCTCGTTCTGGATAATTTCGCCGTGCTTATCCCAGCAACCGGCACACGCGGTCTGCGCCATCGTATCGAACACGCACAGATCTTACGTTACGAGGATATTCTACGCTTCGCAGAACTTGGCGTGATTCCCTCCATGCAGGCAACCCATGCCACTAGCGATAAGAATATGGCGCAAGACAGAATCGGTGAAATTAGAATGCAAGGCGCCTACGCGTGGCGAAAACTGATCGACGCCGGCGCAATCATAGCGAACGGCTCAGACTTCCCCGTGGAATCTCCTAATCCCTTCTTCGGCTTGCATGCGGCAATCACGCGTCAAGACCATGACAATCAACCCCCAGGCGGATGGTTCCCCGATGAGCGCATGACCACTGCCGAAGCGTTCGCAAGCTTTACTCTGGATGCCGCCTATGCAGGCCATCAAGAAAAACTAATTGGCTCTTTAGAGCCAGGAAAGGCTGCAGACTTCATTCTTATCGACCAAGATATTTTTAGTGATGCGCCTACAGAAATTTGGAAAGCGACCGTCTCTAGCACATGGGTAAACGGTGTGCGTATTGGCGCCAACTAGCCGCGCTATTCCAAATTTCGTTTTACCCTATAAATAAAAAGTCCTGTGTTAAGCATACGCTTCACACAGGACTTTTTTACAGAAATGCCATGGAATAGTCAGGCTATTCTTTTTTATAAGCGTTCAATAGTCCCTTCATCTCGCCTCGCAACAAGAAGATACCCAGTAGGTTGGGTAGTGTCATCACCACCACCGAAACTGCCGCGAAATTCCAGACGATCGTCGTGTCCGTAAACGAGGCAACGAAAAAGGCTAGGCAGTACACGACCCGATACGGCATCACCATCTTAGGTCCGAAGAGATACACGATTGCGCGATCACCATAATAGGACCATGCGATTGCCGTAGAGAATGCAAACAGTACGAGGGCAATTGACACAATATACTGCCCACTATCTCCGAAGAATCCTTGCGAGAACGCAATCGATGTCAAGGCCGCAGAATGCACCAGCGACTTACCAACCAGTGTCACATCAGTATTACTTAAAGCGCCATCCACAATCGCAATGGTTCCAGTGAAACTCTCACCGGCGCGCTGATACACCACATCTTCGGCTACCGAGCGCGCATGCAGAACGGTGAATTCGCTGCCATTAATAGCAACCCCGTCACGCACAGCGACCTGGCCTGTATAACGGTTCAACACAGAGCTCTCGTTCAAGGATAGGAAGCGATACAGCGATTGACGGTCAGCCTCATTATCGTCGCTCAACGTGCCGGCAAGATAAACGAGGTCCGCATCTTGGAAGTTGTTCTCATACTTCTGCGTCCATACACCGGAAGAAAGAATGACCAAGCCAGTGATGGTGCAAATGATTATCGTATCGATGAAAGGCTCTAGCAAAGAAACCATGCCCTCGGAAACCGGGTCCTCACAACGCGCCGAGGCGTGCGCAATCGGTGCAGAACCTTGTCCCGCTTCGTTGGAGAACAGCCCACGATTGACGCCGCGGTTGAATGCAAACGCAAAAGTAGCACCTAGGAATCCACCCACCGCGGCAGAGCCAGTAAAGGCACCAGTGAATACCGAGATGAAGGAAGGGATTACATTACCGATGTTAGGAATGATCACCGCAACTGCGCCGATCAGGTAAAGAAGTGCCATTGACGGCACCAGCGTCGAAGACACTAAGGCGATGCGATGAATACCTCCAACAATCACCAAGCCTAGTAGCACGCTTAGCACTGCGCCTGTGGCCATAGGCTCGAAACCAAAGCTGGTCTGGACACTTACGGCGATATTATTGATCTGCGGTAGATTACCAGTACCGAACGAGCTGATCACCGTGGCGACCGCGAAAAAGATAGCCAGCCAGCGCATCTTCAAGCGCTTCTCCATATAGTACATGGGTCCTCCCGCAATTTTGCCATCGCTCATGACACTGCGGTATTTATGGGAGAGCGTCACCTCAACTAATTTTGTGGCCATGCCCAGAAATGCAGTCATCCACATCCAGAATAGCGCTGCAGGGCCACCTAGGAAAATGGCTAAGCCAACTCCGCCGATATTGCCAGTGCCTACTGTCCCAGACAGTGCGGTACTCAAGGCCTGGAAATGTGAGGTCTCACCAAGCTCTGTTTCTTCCCCCTTCTTCCCTCTTAGTACTGTCCACGCGTGCTTGAAATAACGTAGTTGCGGAAAGCCCAAATAGACTGTGAAGAACAAACCCACCCCCAGTAACACAAAGGGAAACCAGGCTGACGAACCAAGATAGCCGTCAATGGTAAGTACAAAACTGTTAAAAGCATCCATTCATTCGCCCTTAGCTTTATGCTCGAAACGCAAACCAACCGCACGCCCACGCCCGAAGCCTTTCCAATAAGTGTGTGTAGGCCCAGCCACTTCACCGTTCATTGCAAACACACCGTCATTGCCATTCGGAATTAAATCTAGGTAGGCCGCTCGCTCTGACATGCCCTTTAGGTGCGTGTCCATAAAGACAGTCGTGAAATGATCGAGAATATTATTCGAGCGCACGGCATCCCACACCGGGTCTACATAGTGCCCTGCACCGCTTAGCTGCGGATCATCCAGTATCTCCACAGGCATCGGGATTGGTGCAGCAACACTGTGCCCACCATTGATAAAGGTGAGCAGATAACGATCGGCGTTAACCGTATTTTCGAATATCGCACGGGTACCGTTCTCATAACCTGCGGTTACATCGACGTCACCCGCCACAAACAATGTAGGGGTCTGTACGCCCGATAGTGTCTCTGGCGTGAAGAAACCAGTATTCATACCCCATGGCGCTATAGCAACTGCTGCCTTGATCCGCGAGTCCAGATTACGCCCATAATTACGATTCTGTAGTGTGTGGTCCGCGAGTAATTCGTTTGGCGGTGAAATCGCCGCATCGATCATCGCAGTATTAATAGATCCACCGATATTGTTCACGAGGCCATAGCCACCCATCGAGAAGCCAATCAAACCCGTATTATCCGCATCGACGATGCCCGAGAGAAAACTTGTGCTATCCGCGTTCAACTCGGCCATCGTATTCAGCACGAAACGCTGATCCAGTGGACGATTATAGAGCGTGCTGGCGATAGGTTCCTGCTTACGATAGGTGCTGTCAGTGTGATCGATAGAGGCCACGACATAACCTTTACTGGCGAGGTTCTCACCGATATGGCTGAGCAGAAACCGGTTGCCCGGATAGCCATGGGAGATGATGATAAGGGGGTAAGGCCCCTCGCCCGCATTAGGGGTCGCATCGCGCACTGCCTTGCCATGCAAGGTGGCGATAATATCGAGATTGCGAGTTTCCGCGCGATACTCGCCGCCAGGGCTCTGCCCGGCGCTAAGGGTAGCGGGATACCAAAGCTCAACTGTTAGCGGGCGGTCATAATAGTTCGTGACCTCTCCCGCTACCGAATTGATGACGTCCACACTTTGCTTGGCAACTAGGTCGAGGGTCCGCACGCCGATATCGAATGCCCCGAACTGACTTAGCTCCGGAGCGTCATGACGAATGATGTCGATTCGATTAATCTGCGCGAACGCACTAGTTGAAACTGTCATAACGAGTAAAACCGTTTGTAGGATTCTCATAGAGTGCGCTCTGTAGTTTATTTTTGCTCGTAGTGGCCCATCAACATGCCAGTACCAAGCACGTGACCGTCGATTGCTTCAAGCAAGGTTTCTTTATTGAGGCCTTCTGGAAGATTTAGCGCTGCATCAAGGGCATAAATACGGAAATGATAAGCATGTAGCTTGCCATCTACGGGTGGGCGCGGTCCGAAATAGCCAGACTGGCGAATACCATTTAGGCCGTTGATCATGCCTTCGAGGCCAGCAACACTGGTGACCATAGGCTCTTTGCTAAGGGCGCCAGGTAATTGACCAGCCGCTGCGGGGATATTATATGCAACCCAATGCACGAAGGGCATAGGCATATCTACGATGGGATCGTCCAAGATCAAGGCTAATTGCACGGTGCCCTCGGGAAGATCACTCCAAGCCAACTGAGGTGATACGTTGTCCCCGTATGCAGAGTTAACTAATGGCACCATCTCGTGCATGCCGAACGCGCTGCTGGTAACCGTAATAGTGTCTTCCATATCGGCGGCAAATGCCCCGGCAGCGAGAGTTAGGCCTAGGCCAAGAGCAGTAACTGTGCGTGTAAATACATTCATATTGGTCTCCGAATGGAAGTTAGTGTTGTTGTTTTGTATCGGAAGCACCTCTAAATAAGCACCTCTTAGATGCCTCTACTATAACGCCCTTGGCATTAAATCAGAAGCTTGCTTCCGCCTTCCTTGAGACCGTTCTATCGTAAGCGCCAATAAATCAGCACCTACACTCCCGTTCGCCGATCGCACACACTGACTTCCTCACCCATTCCATGAGGAATCAGCATGACCCCAACCGAACGAGCGCACGGCTGGCAACAGCATAT